>Ga0272443_10000230_pt1 | contig 107032 bp, 98 predicted proteins | sample SSMAcet12_FD_193581 | JGI IMG/M metagenome (GOLD analysis project Ga0272443, IMG submission 193581) | Marine sediment archaeal communities from Little Sippewissett salt marsh, Falmouth, MA, United States - SSM-Acet-12 | ecosystem: Environmental > Aquatic > Marine > Wetlands > Sediment ... | reverse complement strand
CCCGGATGAGGTCTATTACGATTTACCTCATCCATTCGTGGAGGCTGCCTGATGCCTCCGCTTAACGAATCGGCCCAGAGCTTATTTTATACGTCAGGTTGTCCAGCCGTTAGGGTCCACCGCCAACAACCACGCGACACATTTGACGCCCTGCGACTCGAAACGGATCGTTTGCTTCATGGATTCTCCAATTTTCTATGGCAGATACCTGTAGTGGCCAGTGATTGGATACCTGAAAAGCATGTCCTCCAGTTTCGGGCCGCGACCGATATTGTGGACAATCTTCGGGGTGTTTGTTGTGGGATTGTATATGTCGGTTACAATTCCGATATGCGGCAGATTCCCGGGGAGCATCCAGGTGACGAGGTCCCCGGGGAGATATCCTTGAGGTTTATCCGTTACGCTTAGTTTTTGACCGTGCCGAGAAAAGAAAACCTGCAAATTGGGCACGCGCCGATGATCGATATTCGGGTCCGGCCTTTTCAGGCCCCAGATGCGTTTGGAGGGATATTCAGAGAAATGACTTTTCATGTCAAGGTGAACCAACTCCTGCAAATCGATGTCCAGCTTTCTGTAAGACCGAACAACAACATCGGTGCATACACCGACATCTTCCGAAACATCCCCACCTGGATATTCAATGGCGTAATAACGGCCATCGTAAACCACCTGATGGTGGGTTCTTTCCAATGCGGCTTCAATCAATTCGTCGTTTGATATGGCAAAAGAGGATATTGGCTGAAGTAAAAATAATAGAATCAGAATGTTGGTATATTTTTTCATCTTAACGCTTCTAATCGCATTATTACGGTCGGCACTCCTGCGGGATTGAGTCCACCATCTTTGAAATCAGCGAAGCCAAAGTCCAAATACAGCTTCCTTGCAGACTTTCCTTCAAGAACCGATTTATCAAAAGTCTGAACAAATATGTCTTTTTGCGGGTCCAGTTTGTCGATCGTATATTCGATTAATTTTCTACCGTAACCTTTTCCACGATATTGCTGCGATACTGCAAGCCATTCAATTTCATTTTCTTCTTTAGAAATTACGACGCATCAATCAAGTCATTTTTGCCTTCATTCGGTTCTGAATAGATGCAAAATGCAGTACTCAAAGAAATGGCTTTGCTTAATGCTTCCAGAAAATCCTTCTTATCGGCCATGGGTCCGAAGAGTGGTTCGACTTCCCTTGCAAGTGAAATCCATGCGTCAAAATCTGTTGCTTTTGAACAAACTACATCCATAATAATTTTATCAAATATGAAGAGCCTCAAGCACCGCTTTAGGATTTTTTGAGGCAACACGTAATAAGGCCTTTGCAGGTCCTTCCGGCTTTCTTCTGCCTTGCTCCCAATTTTGAAGCGTCCTTACGCTTACTCCTATCATCATGGCAAATTCTGACTGTGAAACACTCAAAGCTTTTCGAACCGTTTTTATTTCAGGCGCATTAATCTCAAATATCCTGCTTGGTTTCTTTTTTCCTTTTTTAATATCGCCGGCTTCTTTTATACTAGAAAGCAACATATCAAAATCTTCATTCTTCATAATAAATTCTCCTTTATTGCTTTTTTCAGGATTTTGACTTGTTCAGGTGTTAAATCTTCCTGTTCGTCTTTCCTGTACATGAATAGCATGTAAATCGTTTCAGGCTGATCGAAATAATAAATAACCCGTAAAGCCCCTCTTTTGCCTGCGCCAGGTAAATTCCAGCGGATTTTACGAATCCCTCCACTCCCTTTAATCATTGCCCCAGCACCTGGATTTAACATTAAGGTAGATTGTAATATTCGATAGCTCGAATCAGGCAGAAGCTTTAGGACTTGCTTGGTAAATATTGACGTTTCAATGAATTCCATGACGCAAAAATACGTCATTGACGTACGCCTGTCAAGATAGAGATGACTTCAAAATGGTGACAATTTTTCCGTAAATATCTATGTAATCGGATAGTTAATAATGGAAGCGACCACAGATACCAATAAAGCTGCCCCACAGGTAAAGGATCGGTTTCCCAAACCAAATGCTGCGACCCAATTTTCCGGGCCAAAGTGCTGGAACCATCAGGCAGGGTTTAAAGTACGATTTTTAATCATTGATCATCCCAACTTTATCCCTTAAAAACGGGCCACGTGAAGACCCTAAACAGGCGCCGATGTGTTTTGGCCGGCCCTGTTTAAATACGATAGAAAGATCCAAGAACGTGTTTACCGATCAAAATCAAGTAAAAATGGCATCCGAAAAACTGACGGCGGCTATTGCAGAACGCACCGGCCCCGTTGTCATCTCCGGTGTGGACGGCAGCGCCTGCTCCTATCTGGCCGAAACCATCCGCAGCCAGCTACGTTCACCGGTGCTGTTGGTGACCGAATCGGCCAAAATCGCCGAGCAGCGGCAGGCGGAAGTCGAATTTTTCCGCGGGGAGACCGGTTCGCCGGCGGTTGTTTTTCCGGCCTATAATATTTCGCCGTTCAAATTCATGTCCTACCACAACGAGACCGCCGCCCGCCGCATCCGGGCGCTGTGGTCCTTGATCGAAGGCCGCCGCGAACTGGTGGTGGCCACGGCGGCGGCCCTGCGCCAGCGCCTGATGCCCAAATCCGTGCTCACCGGGTTCGCGGAGCTGATCATCGCCGAAGAGGAGATCGAGCCGGACCGTCTGGTGGCCCAACTGGCGGCCGGCGGCTACACCCGCAGCGTCGTGGTGGAGGAACCCGGCGATTTTTGTGTCCGCGGCGGCATCATCGACATCTTTTCCCCGTTGTACGACCGCCCCTTGCGCATCGAGCTGTTCGGCGACTTTGCCGAAACCATCCGCTTCTTTTCGCCGTCCAGCCAGCGCAGCCAGGATCATGTCAACGACGCCGTGATTCTGCCGGCCCGGGAAGTAACCCTGGAAAAGGATCTCCTGAACGAGATCGTCGGCCGTTTCCGGGCACGGGCCCTGGAGCAGGAACTGCCCCGCACCACCATGCGGGACATCGTGGAGCGCATCAAGCAGCGCGGGGTGTTTCCCGGCATCGAAAGCCTGACCCCCTTGATTTATGAGCGCATGGACACCCTGTTCGACTATCTGCCGGGCAACGCGGTCATCGTCGCCGAAGACCCCGCCGGGCTGGCCGGAGCCGCCGAAAAAAGTGCCCAACTGGCCCAGGTCAACTACAACAAGGCCTGCGAGGACCGACACCTATGCGTGGAGCCGTCGGACCTGTTCTTAAGCTGGACGGAAATTCAGGATGAAATGGATCGACGCTCGGCCGTATCGCTGGTTCAACTGGCGGTTTCAGGCACCCAGGACCGGCTGGTGATCGAAGCGGAAACCAGCGACAACAGCGACCTGGCCCAGGCCATGGACCAGGCCCGAAAAACCGAACAGCCGGCCGCCCCCCTGCTGCAGTGGATCGACAGCCACCGGGATGCGGGCCATGCCATGGTCATCGCCTGCCAGACCCGACGTCAGGGCGACCGTCTGGCGTCCATCCTGGCGCCCTACGACATCCGGCCAATCAGCGGCGAACCCTTTCCACGGAATCCGCTGCCGGGCCGCATCGCCATCGGTCAGGGGCGCCTGTCCGCGGGCTTTACCTGGCCGGACGAAAACCTGGCGGTGGCCACCGAGACCGAGATCTTCGGTTCGCGGATCAAACGGCCCCAACGCCCGAACAAATCCGTGCGGACGGAGCTGCTGGCCTTTTCCGACCTCAAGCAGTCCGACCTGGTGGTCCACGAAGAACACGGCATCGGCCGCTACGAAGGGCTGGTCAAACTGAATCTGGAGGGCACGGTCAATGACTATCTGCTGATCGTCTACCGGGACGACGACCGGCTGTATCTGCCAGTGGACCGCATGGGCTTGATCCAGAAATACATGGGGGTCGAAGGCATGATGCCGGCCCTGGACAAGATGGGCGGCAAATCCTGGGAGCGCGCCAAGGAAAAGGTACGCCAATCGGCCGAAAAAATCGCCGGCGAGCTGCTTTCCATCTACGCCAGACGCCATGTCAACGCGGGTCACGGCTACGGTGCAGCCGACAGCCATTTCGGCAATTTCGAAGCCGACTTTCCCTACGAGGAGACCCCCGATCAGCTCAAGGCCATTGAAGACGTACTCGCCGATATGCGCAGCCCGCGGCCCATGGACCGCCTGGTATGCGGGGACGTGGGCTACGGCAAAACCGAGGTGGCCCTGCGGGCCGCATTTCTGACGGTCAGCGAAGCCAAACAGGTGGCCATGCTGGTGCCGACCACCGTTCTGGCCGAACAGCACTTTTCCACCTTCACCCAGCGTTTCGACGCCTATCCGGTCAAGGTGGCCTGCCTGAGCCGCTTCCGCTCCAAGGCCGAGCAGCGCCACATCGTCGAACAGATCCATAAAGGCACGGTGGACATCGTCATCGGTACCCACCGCCTGCTGCAAAAGGATGTCGCCTTCGCCGACCTGGGGCTATTCGTCATCGACGAAGAGCAGCGCTTCGGCGTCCGCCACAAGGAAAAAATCAAGCGGCTGCGGACCACGGTGGACGTACTGGCCCTTACCGCCACGCCCATCCCCAGGACCCTGCACCTCTCCATGATGGGCATCCGGGACATCAGCGTCATCTCCACGCCCCCCGAGCATCGGCACGCCATTGTCACCTACGTTTGCGAGTTCGACGACACCGTGATCGGAGAAGCCATCCACAGCGAACTGGCCCGCGGAGGCCAGATCTTTTTCGTTCACAACAATGTCAACTCCATCGAACGCATGGCCGCCTACCTCAAGCAGCGGGTGCCCGAAGTCCGCCTGGACGTTGCCCACGGCCAGATGGCCGAAGACGATCTGGAAAATGTCATGATGCGTTTCATGGCGCGTGAGCTGGACATGCTGGTCTGCACCACCATCATCGAATCGGGCATCGACGTGGCCACGGCCAACACCATCCTGGTTAACCGCGCGGACCGCTTCGGCCTGGCCCAGATTTACCAGCTTCGCGGTCGGGTTGGCCGCTCGGACGAGCAGGCCTACGCCTACCTGTTCATCCCCGAAGAGAGCCGGCTGGGCAAGGATGCCCAGAAGCGCCTCAAGGTCCTCATGGAACACAGCGATCTGGGCTCCGGCTTCCAGATCGCCATGAACGACCTTAAAATCAGGGGCGGCGGGGCCATTTTAGGGGCGTCCCAGTCGGGCCACATCGCCGCGGTGGGCTACGACATGTTCCTCAAACTCATGGAAGAGGCCGTGGCCCAATTGAAGGGCGAACCGCTGACCGAGGGACTGGAACCGGAAATCAATCTGCCTATGTCCGCCTATGTGGCCGAAGACTACGTGGACGATATCGACCAGCGGCTCTCCATTTACCGGCGTCTGGCCAAGCTGGGCAGCCTCAAGGACATTTCCGACATGAAGGCCGAACTGGTGGACCGTTTCGGCCCGCTGCCGGAGGAGGCCGAAAACCTGCTGCTCAAGATCATGCTGCGGGTGCTGTCCGTGCGCGCCGGCGTCCAACGGCTGGATATATTCGGCCGGCAGCTCGTCCTGGCCTTCAGCGAGGCGCACCAGCAGCAGCCCTTGGGCATTGTCGAGATGCTCACCGCCGGCAAACAGCACTACCAGTTCACCCCGGACCACCTGTTTAAAGCTGCGCTCACCAAAGGACCGCCACGGTCATTGCTGGCCCAGGCCAAAAACATCTTGATCGAAATAGCGCAACATGTTAACTCGTGAACGTTTATGGAAAAAATATTTTCAAGGGTTGCAATAAGTTATAAACGAGCTCGATTCTGGCTGGCACCACGGCAACTATCCATGTCCGTTGGTGCCCAGCGGATCATTCTGGGGGCACTGCTTTTGACGGCGGCCGCCTGTAGCCAGACGGACAGCACCTCACCCCATGAGGCGGTGCTGATCCGCTCCGATAAGCAGACCGTCACCCGGGCCCAGTTCGAGCGAGCCTTCGAAGCCGCTCGAATCGCCTACAGCGACGAGCGGACCGTGGATCCCTTGGCCATCGCCAACGCCCGTACGCGGCTGCTCCACCAGATGGCCGAGGAGTTGATCGTCAACCGCCGGGCCGAGGAACTGGGCATCGTGCTGGAAGAGGCCGAACTGGATGCGGCCATACAGAAGATCAAGCAGGACTACCCGGAGGACGCTTTCGACCAGATGCTGCTGGAAAGCGCCATTCCCTATTCTCTGTGGAAGGAACGGCTGCAGGAGCGGCTGCTCATGGAAAAGGTCGTGGACCGGGAACTGGTGCAGTCGCTGGAAATCACCGCCGGGGACATCGAAGCCTATTACAAGGCGCACGAAAAAGAGCTGGCCGCCAGAACCGAAGCATCGCCGGAGACGGATCTGGAACGGACCATCGTGGAGCAGTTGCGGCGTCAAAAAGTGGAAGCCGCCTACCCCCAATGGATGAAGGGACTGCGCCAGCGCTACCAAGTGGAGATTGACTGGGAGTTGTGGGAACAGCTTCAACCCTCGTACGCAAGGGATAAAGATAACGCCGCCGGCTGATGCCCGGGCGGCATACGGGATAAGAACACCATGGGAATCAAGTGCAGGCTTTCGCTGGCCGGACTCGTCGGAACGCTGATGCTGGTATTTGCCGCCACGGCCACGGCCTCGGCGGCCGCCGAGGTGATCGACCGGATCGTCGCGGTGGTCAATGAAGACATCATCCTGCTTTCCGAACTGCGGGAACGCATGGCGCCCTTTGCCCAGCGTATCCGCAGCCAGGGATACGACCTGGAAAAAGAACGCAAGATGCTCTTTAAAATGCGCGAGGAGATGCTTGATCGCCTGGTGGACGAAAAACTTACCGATCAGGAAATCCAGCGCAACGACATCCAGGTCGACGAAGCGCAGATCGACAATACCATCGAAAATATCAAGAAGACCAATGCCTTCACCGATGAGGACCTGCGCCGCTTTCTGGAGCAGCAGAATATGACCATGGAGCAATACCGCGACAAGATCCGGGAGCAGGTCCTGCGAAGCCGCCTAGTCAATTATGAGGTCAAATCCAAAATCGTCATCACCGACGAAGAGATTCAAAGCTATTACGACAGCCATCCCGAGATTTACGGAGGGAAAACCTATTATTACCTGCGCAATATTCTCATGGCCGTTCCGGAAAATGCCACCGATGAAGAGAAAGAGACAGTCAGCGCACGGATGAAAATCCTTCGAACCCGAATCCAGGAGGGGGAGTCCTTCGCCGATCTGGCCAGAGCGTTCAGCCAGAGCCCCACGGCCGATGACGGCGGAGATCTCGGAGAATTCGAGATGGAAACCCTCTCCCCGTTGATCCAGGAGGCCATCGACGGATTGAAGCCGGGCGACACCACAAAGGTTCTGGATACGGACCTGGGGTTGCAGCTTTTTTACCTGGAAGCCATCAATCGAAGCGAAGGCAAGCCTCTGGAGAGCGTCAAGGCGGAAATTCAGCAAAAACTGTTTGTGGAAGTGGTGGACAAGAAATTCATCTCCTGGCTCGATGATCTGCGCAGCCAGTCGCACATCAAAATCGTCAATTGAAAACCACCGGAACCGCGATGTTTGCCGTATCGTAAGGCCTGTCAATGGAATCCGAAAACAATCTGGAAACATTCGGTAGCTATCTGCAAGGCTTCCGGATCAAGCGGGAATTGACCATTGAAGAGGTCGCCGCAAAAACAAGAATAGCGGTTCACTGCCTCAAGGCCATCGAAGCCGACGATCACCGGCAGCTTCCGCCGCCGGCTTACGTCAGGAGCTTTATCCGGACGATTGCCGATATCGTGGGCGCCAATGCGGATCTGGCGGTCAATCTCTATCGGGCCGACCTGAAGCAGCAGGAAACCACCCGCAAGCTACAGCTCAGACGCCGGGCCAAGCTCGGTGCGGCCAAACGCACGCTGCTGGCGGCCGCACTCATCGTCGGCATCCTGTTGCTGCTCCGATACACCGATATCGGAATGAGTCCGACACCAGCGGGTGAAAGCGCGATGGCCGAGCGTTCATTTTCGCAGCCGGCTCCCGGAGAAGAATCGGGGGCGGCCACCCGCGGCGCGGCGGCCGGAACCCCCCGGGAAAAGCTAAAGCTGAAAGTCATCGCCGTGGAGCAGACCTGGCTGAAAGTCATCGTTGACGGGCAAAATGCCAAGTCCTACAAATTGAAGGCCGAAGAGCGCCTGGAACTGGAAGGCAGCAGCAATTTCAACCTAATGATCGGCAATGCCACCGCGGTGAAAGTTTTTCTCGACGACCGTCCGGTAAAGATTTTCGGCGGCAGCGATCAGGTGGTCAGTTTGAAAATCCCGTAATCGGCAACCGGTTGCAGCAAAAGATCGAACGTGTCATAACAACGGATCGGAAGCGAACAAGCCAACCCGCTCGAAAACCCCCTAAACGTCACCAAGGGCCATGCAACAGGACCGGCAAAAAATCCTAACCGTCAGCGTCAAACGTCTTTTGCGGCGGGGTGCCACCAGCCGCCTTCGCAAAATCGTCAACAAAACCCACGGCGCCGATCTTTCCATTCTCTTTCGCAGCCTGCCGCTGCCCGACCAGCGGCTGCTGTTCGACATGATCGACGACGTCGAGCAAAAAGGGATCCTTTTCAGTGAACTGGACGAGGATCTGTTCATCGAACTCATCGACGGTATGGATCCGGATGCGGTGGTAGGCATCCTGGAAGCCATGCCCAACGACGACGTCGCCGACCTGTTGAACCAGTTGCCCGAAGAAACCGCCAGCAGCCTTCTCGAGCGCATGAAAAAAGAGGGATCCGACGAAGTCGAGGATCTCATGCGCTTCGACAAGGACACGGCCGGCGGCATCATGAACACCGACTTCATCGCCCTGAATCAGGAGATCACGGCCCGGGAAGCCATCGAACAGATCCAAAAGGAATTCGCCGACGTCGAGATGCCCTTCTATCTCTATGCGGTGGATGAATACGGCAACCTGGTGGGGGTCTGCTCCTTGAGGCAACTGGTGGTGGTCAAGCCCCATACTCCGTTGAAAGCGTTCATGACCACCGAGGTCCTTTCGGTACAGACGCACATGGACCAGGAAGAAGTGGCCAAGCTCGTGGCCCGCTACGACATTCTGGCGGTACCGGTAGTGGAAGACAGCAATCGTCTGGTGGGCATCGTCACCGTGGACGACGTCATCGACATTTTTCGCGAGGAGGCCACCGAGGACATCCTGAAAATGGCCGGTGTGGGTGAAGAGTTCGTGGAAACCAAGAGCATCCTCAAAAGCACCCGCATCCGCTTGCCGTGGCTCTTTGCCAGTTGCCTGGGGGGCATCTTCGCCTTTTACGTGATCGGCCATTTCGAAGACAGCCTGAGCAGGATCACCTACCTGGCGGCCTTCATCCCGGTGATCATGGGCATGGGCGGCAATATCGGCACCCAGTCCTCGACCATTGTGGTGCGCGGTCTGGCCACCGGCCGGCTCCACATCCGCGATCTGTGGTCGGTAGTTGGCAAGGAACTGGCCATCGGATTCATCCTGGGAATGGTTTACGGGTTGTTGATCGGATCGGTGGCCCAACTGCAGTACAGCACGCTGATGCTGGCCCTGGCGGTCTGCCTGGCCGTGGTCTGTTCCATGTCCGTGGCCGCACTGGTGGGCTCCTGTGTGCCCATGCTGCTGGCCCGTCTCAACATCGACCCGGCCGTGGCCACCGGACCGTTCGTCACCACCTCCATCGACATCATCAGCGTCTATTTTTACTTTTCCATCGCCACCGGATTCCTCGGCATATAAGCGACCATGTCCAGTTTGAACACCCCGGCCATTCTGCTTCGCCGGATCGAATATGGCGATTACGACCTCATCGTCACCCTGTTCACCCCGCAACTGGGCAAGACCAGCGCCATTGCCAAGTCGGCCAAAAAAAGCGTCAAACGATTTTCGGGCATTCTGGAACCCTTTTCCTGCCTCGACGTCGTTTTGACCAAGGGCCGCGGCAAGGGTCTGCCGGTTCTCCAGGAGGCGTCTCTCGAGGAACCGTTTTTCAAGATCCGCGAAAACATCGTCAAAACGGCCTATGCCAGCTACTGGTCCGAACTGGTCTACCTGTGGATGGCGGAAGGCGAACCCCTGGAGGCGTTGTACCGGTTGATCCTGCATGTATTGTCCGAACTCAATCGCGGCAGCACGCCCGTTGAGGTGCTGAGCATTCTGTTTCAGATGCGGTTTCTGTCCCTGGCGGGATTCCGCCCCAATTTCGACCATTGCCATACCTGCAAGAAAAGTCTGGACCAGATCCGGCATGCCGTGATGGTTTCGGACCCGGCCAGAGGCGGCATTGCCTGTCCGACCTGCATGGGTTCGTCCAACGACCGGCCCAAAATTTCCAAGGGCACGTTGAAACAGCTCAACTGGACCGATACGGGCGACCTGGAACGGGCCGGCCGGGTCCGTTTCACGGCAGCGGCCGTTGCCGAGGGGCTGACATTTCTGGAATCTTTTGTCCCGTTTCATATCGGCAAGTCGCCGAAAAGTTTGAAGGTGCTGCGGACGGTGAGAAAGGAATTGGAGAAGCAAGTGCTCCGTTTCACGTGTTAAATCGATCACCATCCTTTGCTTAACACTCAACATATCAATTTTAATTGAAATCGTAACCATGAAACTCGGGAACATCGCCTCTATTCTTGACAGTCAACCAATCACCACCTCCGCACCCTGCCGGGTCGACTTCGGCGGCACCCTGGACATCGGGAGCTTCCACTATCCGTTGCGGCACCAAAAACCGGCAACGGTGAACCTGGCGCTGGATCTGCGCACGCAAGTCCGCGTGCAGGCCGGCAGCGACAGGCGCATCCGGATTGCCTCGGCGGGATTCGAAGACGCGGTGTTCGATCCGGGAACTGCCCCCTACGACCATCCGCTGGGACTGATGTTCGCCGTGGCCGATTACTTCGGCATCGAATGGGTCCATATCCACATCCGGTCCGCATCGCCGCCCAAAAGCGGACTGGGTGGCTCCTCGGTGGCAGCCGTTGCCCTGATCAGGGCCTTGTCCATGGTCCGGGAAAAAATGGGCGGCGGGGAAATGTCGCGCGAGGGAACGGCACTGCTGGCCCACGCCGTCGAACAGGGGGTGGCCGGTGTGCCCTGTGGATTGCAGGATCAGTTGGCCGCCGCTTTCGGCGGGATCAATGCCTGGACCTGGACGGCCGATCCGGAGCATTTGCCTTTCGTCCGCCGGCCCCTGGTAGCGGAAAAAGACCTGGATCGTCTCAGCCGCCGACTGATGGTGGCCTACCTGGGGGTGACCCATGTGTCCAAGGATGTCAACCAGACCTGGATCCGGCAATTCATCGACGGCAGCCACCGGAGACAGTGGAAGCAAATTATCGGCCTGACCCAAACCTTTGCCGACGCCATCCAGCGCCTGGACATGGCTACCGCCGTCGAGGCCATGAACCGGGAAACGGCGATTCGCAAAACCATGACGCCCCGGGTGCTCGATGAACTGGGCGATTGCCTGGCAGCCGCCGCTGTCCAGTGCGGATGTGGCGCCCGCTTCACCGGCGCCGGCGGGGGCGGCTGCCTGTGGGCCCTTGGCGAGCCCGACAGTCTGGCCGAATTGAAACCGAAATGGGAAAGACTGCTTGACCGGCGAGCTTCGGCAGGAATCCTCGAATGCCGGATCGATGCCGAAGGGGTTTGTTGAAAGCCGTCAGGCAGCGGCTTTCCTGTCCGCGACTGGCGTGTTGTGGCGGGATTCATTCCCGCCTTTGTGATTCGGGCGCGGGTTAACCGCGCCTCTACGCTACGTCAACGCAACAATACGAATTCTAAATGCGGCCACCCTGGCACGGGTAAATCGCACTCTTGTGAAACGCGGGCGATAATGGTACGAAAGGCGGTTATCGGGCCGTGACTCCGGTCCAAAATCCCCGGGAACCAAAAAGTTTTTAAATAGAATGACTATCGATATTTACAACTGAGGAAACCGCATGAATTTTCAGGACGTGATTCTCACAATGGACAGATTCTGGGCGCGCAAGGGCTGCGTCGTGGTTCAACCTTATGACCTGGAAGTGGGTGCCGGCACCTTTCACCACCACACCACCTTGAAAGCGCTGGGGCCCGAGCCCTGGAACGTGGCCTATGTGCAGCCGTCCAGGCGCCCCACCGACGGCCGCTACGGCGACAACCCCAACCGCCTGCAGCACTACTACCAGTATCAGGTGCTGCTCAAACCCTCGCCCACCAATGTACAGCAGCTTTACCTGCAGAGCATGAAGGCCCTGGGCGTGGATCCGCTGGAGCACGATATCCGCTTTGTGGAAGACGACTGGGAATCGCCCACGTTGGGCGCCTCGGGCCTGGGCTGGGAGGTCTGGCTGGACGGCATGGAGTGCACCCAGTTCACCTATTTTCAGCATGCCTGCAGCCTGGAGTTGTCTCCCATTTCCGTCGAGTTGACCTACGGGCTGGAACGCATCGCCATGTATCTTCAGGGTGTGGACAACGTCTACGATCTGAAGTGGAACGACACGGTCACCTACGGCCAGGTGCACCACCAGCAGGAAGTGGAGCAGTCCACCTACAATTTCGAGATCGCCGACGTGGAAATGCTGCTGGACCTGTTCAACAAGTATGAGGCCGAAGCCCAGCGGATCATCGCGGACGGACTGGTCCTGCCGGCCTACGAATTTACGCTCAAATGCAGCCACACCTTCAACCTGCTGGATGCCCGGGGCGCGATCAGCGTTACCGAACGAACCGGATACATCGGACGGATCCGCAACCTGGCCCGCGCCTGCGGCACGGCCTATGTCAAACAGCGCGAAGCCATGGGATTTCCGTTGATTAAGAAATAAGAGGTGAACATGGAGACTTTACTGCTCGAAATCGGTGCCGAGGAGATCCCGGCAGGCTATATTCAGCCGGCGCTGGACGCCTTGGCTGCAAATCTGCTGAACCGGATGGACACCGCCCGAATCGGCCATGGCCAGGCCCTTACCTGCGGCACGCCCCGCAGGTTGACGGTAACCGTGGACCAAGTGGCGCCCAAACAGGAAACCGTAACCGAAGACCTCATGGGGCCGCCGGAGAAGATCGCCTTCGACGGGGCCGGCAATCCCACGATGCCCGCCAAGAAATTCGCCGAGAAAGCGGGAGTGGCCCTCAAGAGCCTGAAAGTGGTCCAGACCGAAAAAGGCCGCTATCTCAGCGCCCGCAAAACCCTGCGCGGCAAGGCCACCATCACGCTGCTCAAGGGCATTCTGCCCGAGGCGATTCTGGCCACCCCTTTTCCGAAAAGCATGCGCTGGGCGGACCTTTCCATCCAGTTTGCGCGCCCCATCCAGAGCGTTGTGGCGCTTTACGGCACCAAGGTCGTCTCCTTTGCCCTGGACGGTCGCATCAAAAGCGGCCGCAAGGCCCTGGGTCACATGTTCATGAATCCGGGAAAAGTCGCCATTGCCTCGCCGGACGCCTACGAAGCCGCCATGGAACAAGCCAGTGTCGTGGTGGACATCGACAAACGGCGAAAGATGACCGCCGCCGAAGTTGAAAAAGCGGCCCTCTCCATGGGAGGGCAGGTATTGGCCGACGAAGAGCTGCTGGACATCGTCACCAACCTGGTGGAAAAGCCCTTTGCCACCGCCGGCCGATTCGATGACATCTTTTTGGAGGTGCCCAAAGAAATTCTCATCACGGCCATGCGTGAACACCAAAAGTATTTTGCCGTGACCGATGCAGCCGGCAAACTCATGCCCGGTTTTATTGCCGTCAACAACACCTGCACCCGGGACATGAACCTGGTGGCCACCGGCCATGAACGCGTGCTGCGGGCCCGACTTTCCGACGCCCAGTATTTTTACCGGGCTGACGTCAAAGTACCCATGGAGACATGGGTGGAAAATCTCAAACGCGTTCTTTTCCAGGCCAAACTGGGCAGCATGTACGACAAGGTGATGCGGGTAAAAACCCTGGCCGCATGGCTGGCCGATGCCGTCAACCCGGCCGAAAAAGAAAAGGTGACCCGCGCGGCCCATCTGTGCAAGGCCGACCTGGTGAGCCAGGTCGTCGGCGAGTTCGCCAAGCTTCAGGGCGTGATGGGACGCATCTATGCCACCGTCGCGGGGGAGAACTCCGATGTGGCGGCCGCCATCGAAGAGCACTACCGGCCGACCCACAGCGGCGGGCGTCTGCCCGAGACGGAAACCGGCGCCCTGCTCTCCATCGCCGAGAAGATCGACTCCATCTGCGGATGCTTTTCGGTAGGCCTGATTCCCACCGGCGCCGCCGACCCCTATGCCCTAAGACGCCAGGGAATCGGCATTCTGCAGATCATGAGAAGCCGCAACATCAGCGTTTCCCTGGCCGATCTGGTGCAAAAGGGGGTGGCCCTGTTCGCTGACAAGAGCACCGAGCCGGCGGAAAAAACCGCATCCGCCGTGTTGACGTTTCTTAAAAATCGCCTCTCCCGCCTGCTGGCAGACGAAGGGCTGGCCAAAGACGTCATCGCCGCAGTGACCAGCGTTTCGGCTGAACGGATACCCGATGTGGAGCGCCGGGTGGCCGCCCTGCAGAAGCTCAAAGGGCAGGCGGGCTTCGAGCCGCTGGCCGCGGCCTTCAAACGTGTGGAGAACATCCTGAAAAAAGCGGATCTGGATCAAGACGCAGCGGTGAACCCGGACCGGTTTGCCCATACTTCGGAAGGGGCGCTGCATGCCGCCAGCCAGACCGCCGCCGGCCGGGTAAAAACGCTCATGGAACAGGGGGATCTGGACAGCGCCCTTGGCGTTATCGCCGGCCTGCGCGAACCGGTGGATGCCTTTTTCGAAGATGTCATGGTCATGGCCGACGACCCGGGCGTTCGCCGCAACCGGTTGGCCCTGCTGGCATCCATTTCGGCCATCTTCGGCCAGATTGCGGATTTTTCACAGATATCGACCTGAAAAAAAGAGGAGGTATTATGCCTTTCGATCCGGATAAGGACAAAGTACTTAAAAAATGGAAGTGCGAGGAGACCGGTCTGGTGGTCACCATCAACCGCTACGACCAGGGAGAGGCCAAAATGCAGATTGGTCCCCGTATTCTCAAAAAGAAGGACGGAAGCGACCGGGCCCCGGTCAAGGCCGGCCGCCTGACCATCGAGGACGTGCTCTGGCTTTACGACGTCATGGACGACATCAAGGACGAACTGACCGACCTGCAGCGACCCAGCTGATTCATACCCAAATGAATACCGCGACGACCGATAACGCCGTCCAAAAGCTTGATCTCGAACCATAGACAATGCCTGACCGCCGCGCTATCGTTAACCCCGTAAAAGGAAAAAAACCGCCGGACACCGGCTCGTTGGCCATTGTTGCGGCCACCCAGGCGGATCTGCGCCTGCTGGCCGGGTCGGACAAGACCCCCGTGGTGGACCGGCGCAAGCTTTACATGAGCGACCTTCAGATCCGTGCAGACGTTGACGGCCAGCGGCGCTACAGCCTGATCGGCCCGTTGATCGGCGCCCCCTATGCGGCCATGATCGTCGAATCGTTGAAGGTCTGGGGCGTAAGCACGATTGTTTTTGTCGGCTGGTGCGGGGCGGTATCCGGCGGCATCAAGGCCGGGGATGTCATTTTGCCGGACAGTGCCATGGTGGATGAAGGCACCTCCGGCCACTACTGCGACCCTTCATGCCGGGTGGCACTGCCCGCCCGGCAACTGGTGCATCAGGTCCGGCTGGCCCTCCAGCACCACGGTGCGTCTTTTCATGAGGGAGCGGTCTGGACCACGGATGCCATTTTTCGCGAAACCGTGGAACAGGTGAAATATTACCAGTCCAGAGGCGCACTGGCCGTCGAAATGGAAATGTCCGCCATCTTTACGGTAGCCGCGTTTCGCGAAATGGAAGCGGCCGGAATCCTGGTGGTTTCCGATGAACTCTCCGACTATACCTGGCGCCCCGGCTTCAGAACCCCGAAGTTTAAAGCGGCCCGCGAAAAGGCCTGCCGGGCGGCGTTGACCCTGGCGAATGGGATTGCGACGGGGAACGGGCATCCGTGAACTGTGACTGGTGAGAACAAATGATCCGGTAAGGGCGAAAAATCTTTCGCCCTCACCGCCTTATTGAAAAAACCAAAGCAAATGAAAACGTCCGACATCAACGAACTTGTCGATCTTCTCCAGACCTATAACCGCGCCTATCGCCAGGGCGTTCCGTTGGTCAGCGACGCCGAATACGATCAGATGGCCGAACAATTGCGCGCCACGGCGCCAGACCATCCGTTTCTCCAGGCCGTGGAACCCGAGCAGTTCCCCGGCCGCCGACAGGTCCGCCACCCGACCCCCATGCTTTCCATCGAAAAAGCCTACACCGGGGATCAACTGGAGCGCTTCGTGGCCCGGGTGCAAAAAGAGGCCGCCGCGCTCGGCATCGGACCGGTCGAATACCGGTTGACGCCCAAACTGGACGGTCTGGCCGGCCGGGATGACGGAAACGTCTTCGCCACCCGGGGCAACGGCGAAGTCGGCTACGAGATTTCCAGCGCCTTTGCCAAAGGCGTGGTTCCCATCGGCGGCCGCGGCCAGGGGGTGGGTGAAATCGTGGTGGTCAAATCCTATTTCGAACAAACCATGGCCGAATTCTTCGAACATCCACGCAACATGGTGGTGGGGATCATCAGCTCGGACACCCTCAATGAAAACGCCAGGCGCGCCCTGGATGACGGTATGGTCCACTTCTTACCCTACAGCCAGGTCAAACCGTCGATCGTCGTTGATGGAAAAAAACTGATCGGGCAGCGCCGGCAACTGGTTGATGAAATTCTGTCCGGGGTAGATTATCCTACCGACGGAGTGGTGACCGAAGTCACCAACGAAGACCTCAAGCAGCGCATGGGGGCCACGGCCCACCACTACCGCTGGCAGATCGCCATCAAGACCAAGGGAGAGACGGCCGAAACGAACGTTGCCGAGATTCAGTGGCAGGTGGGGCGTACCGGTAATATCACCCCGGTCATGATCGTGGAGCCGGTGCCGCTTTCCGGGGCCACGATCCGCCGCGTGACCGCCCATCATGCCGGCAACATCCGCAATTTGCGCATCGGCCCCGGCACCCGCATCGAAATCATCCGCAGCGGAGAGGTGATTCCCAAGCTTGAAGCCGTCGTCGAAGCCCATGGCAGCGTTGACCTGCCGGCCGCCTGCCCGTCGTGTGGCCAGCTTTTGATATGGCAAAACGATTTTCTCAAGTGCACCAATTTGGACTGCCCGGCCCAGATCGAGCAGCGCCTCAGCCACTGGTTTCGGATTCTGGGCAATGCCGACTGGTTCGGCATCAAGACCATCCAGAAAATTGTGGACAAGGGACATGACAGCCTGGAAGCGGTCTACCGGCTGACCGAAACGGATTTCGTGGAAATGGGCTTCGGCCCCGTCCAGTCAAAAAACCTGGCCGAGGCCATCGCCATCAGCCGGACCAAGCCGGTGGAAGACTGGCGTTTTCTGGCCGCCTTCGGCATCTCCGATCTGGGCACCGGAGACAGCCGCAAGCTGCTGGCCCACATTCCGTTGGAAAAAATCCCCGCCATCGAACCCGAAGACATTATCGAGATCAAGGGATTCGGCGAAAAAACCAGCCAAAGCATTGCCGCAAGCATTCGTGGCATGGCCGACACCATCATCCACATGCTGGACCTGAACTTCAATATCCAGCGCACACCGCTGGCGGCCGATCAGGAAGCGGTGGACAGCCCCATTGCAGGAAAGGGCATCGTATTTACCGGGAAAATGATCCACGTAGACCGCCAGACCATGCAGGCCCGGGCCCGGGGACTGGGCGCGCGGGTGCAGACGGCCGTCAGCGGCAGCACCGACTATCTGGTTTGCGGGGAAAAAGTCGGGGCCTCGAAAATGAACAAAGCCGAAAAACTGGGGGTGGCCATCCTCACCGAGGATCAGTATCTGGAGATGCTCGGCAATTCGTGAGAAGAGAAAAACGCTTTTCCCTGTCGCCACTGAAGAGCCCTTAACAGGACATTCTCCCATGCCCCTTGCCGAAAAAACCGCCGCCGTTATCCTGGCCGCCGGATTCTCCTCGCGGATGGATGCCTTCAAACCGTTGATGAGAATAGGCGGTCGCCGTGTCCTGGATCGGGTCGTCGATCTCTATTGTCAGGCCGGTATTGCCGACATCCGGGTGGTGGCCGGCCACCGCAGCGGCGAGATCCGGGCCGCCCTGGACGGCCGCACCATAACCATGGTGGACAATCCCCATTACGCCGACGGCATGTATTCCTCGGTGGTTGCCGGAGTCAAAGCGCTGCCCCCGGGCATCGGCGCCTTTTTCGTTCATCCGGTGGACATTCCCCTGGTTCGCCCGCACACCCTGAACCGGCTGCTGGACGCCGCCGACACCAACCCGCCGCCGGTGGTCTACCCCGTCTTCGACGGACGAAGGGGCCATCCCCCGCTGATCTGCAAAGAAATCGAGAGCGCCATCGTCGACCATGACGGCCAGGGGGGGCTGAGGGCACTATTGAACCGCTTTGATGCCGATGCACGAGAAGTTCCGGTGGCTGACGAAGGCATATTGCTGGACCTGGATACCCAGTCCGATTACCAAGGCCTGGTCGCCCGTTTGGAGCCCGGCAATCTTCTCACCGAGGCAGAATGCCGGACGCTGATGCGCGACGTCCAGGGACTGCCCGCTGCCATCGTCGATCACTGCCGACAGGTGGCCCGGGTGTCCCGGACCCTGGCCGAGACGGTCAACACCCGTGGCGGCAACCTCGACATCGGCCTGATCGACGCCGCAGCCCGGGTTCACGATGTGGCCCGGCTTGAAAAAAACCATGCGCTGGCCGGCGCCCGCCTGCTGGAAGCGATGGGCTTTGCCGACATGGCCGCCGTCGTTGCCGTCCACATGGAAATCCATGTGAAGCCTGAGGACCGGCTGGATGAAGCCCAGATCGTTCATCTGGCCGACAAACTGGTCGCCGGCCGGACTGTCGTCGACCTGAGCCGGCGCTTTGACGCCAAAATTGAAAAATATGGCCATGATCCGAACGCTGCCAAGGCCATTGCCCGGCGGCGCCAGGCCGCCCTGGACATTCAGGCCAAAGTGGAGCGGGCAGCCGGCAGGAGCATTTCTCAACTGCTGGCACCATTTGATGAAAACGCCGGCAACCCAGGCACGGATACCCCATGCAAAACATCCTGACAAACTGGCTGACACAAGGTTGTGAGAAAAAAATTCTCCTGCTGCGCCACGGGTCGCTTCAAACCGTGGACAACAAAAAGCGCTTCATCGGCCAGACCGACCTGTCGTTGAGCGAACAAGGACGCCGGCAGGCAAAATTCTGGGACCGGCAGTTGGCCGATTGGCCCATGGACGCCATTTTTTGCAGCGATCTTCAGCGGTGCCGGGAAACCGCCGACGTGATCGCCCAGGATCGCCGTAGTGTCGTCACACCGCTGGCCGAACTCCGGGAAATCGACCTGGGCCAGTGGGAGGGGATGCGTTTCGATCAGGTCAAACAATTGTGGCCCGACGCCTTTTTGAAGCGGGGCCGGAACATTGCCGGCTTCCGGCCGCCGGGCGGAGAGAGTTTCAACGACCTTCAACAGCGGGTGGTTCGGGTGTTCAAGCAACAAATCAGCAAAAGCGACGGCAACCTGCTGTTCGTTTCCCACGCCGGGGTCAACCGCGTGCTTTTATGCCATCTTCTCGGCATGCCGACGGCCAATCTCTTTCGCATCGACCAGGGTCCGGCGGCCATAAACATCCTTGAGCGGCGATCCGACGGCATCCGGCTGCAGTGCTTGAACCTTCTTCCAGACCCGGGCACATGAAGGCTCGGGCCCAATGCCGACCGCTTCGATGCATTGCCGACATCGCCGGGATTTGACCCCTCCCCTTTCCTGCCTTATTTTTCTTTTTGGCTTTTTCTTCCTTTTCGATCCCAACCATGAGGTCCGATGGAATCATTTCAACTGATAAAACCATACCTGGCCGCCAATCGCTACCGGATCATTTTCGGCCTGTTGTGTCTGATCGTCGTGGATCTGCTTCAACTGTTCATCCCCCGGGTCATCAAACGGGCGGTGGACGATCTGACGCTCATGCAGACGGACCGCAGCAGCCTGCTGGAATATGCCCTGGCCATTCTCGCTTTGGGGCTGTGCATCGGTTTTTTCCGATTTTTCTGGCGCCGCTGCCTGCTGGGAACCGCCCGCATCACCGAAGAAGCCCTGCGCAACCGGCTTTTTGCTCACATCCAGACCCTGTCGCCGGCCTATTTCGACCGGATGCGCACCGGCGACATCATGGCCCACGCCACCAACGATATCCAGCAGGTGCGCATGGCCTCCGGAATGGGTCTGGTGGCCCTGAACGACGCGCTGTTTTTGGGATCGGCGGCCATCGGGTTCATGATCTACATCAATCTCGAGTTGACCCTGTACGTGTTGATCCCCATGCCTTTCATCGTGATCGGCACCCGCTTCTTCAGCCGGCGGATGCATCGCCGCTACAAGCGGGTGCAGGCCGCCTTTGCCGAGTTCACCGAAGCGGTCCGGGAGCGGTTTGCCGGTATCCGGGTAATCCTGGCCTACAATGCCCAGGCCGCTGAAACCCGGGCGATTGCCCGCACCTCCAATGCCTATGTGCAGGAAAACATCGACCTGGTGAAAATTACCGGCAGCTTTTTCCCCTTGATGGTGATGCTCACCAATCTGAGCCTGGCCATCGTCCTGTTTCAGGGCGGACGCCAGACCATTTTCGCCCGGATCACACCGGGCGATTTCGTGGCCTTCATCAGTTATCTGGGTCTGCTCACCTGGCCCATGATGGCCCTGGGATGGGTGACCAACCTCATCCAGCGGGGCCGCGCCTCCCTGGACCGGCTCAACGGAATTTTTCAAACCCGGCCGGAACTGCCCGAAGCTCCGGATGCCATCGTCCTTTCCGGATTCGAGCGCAGCCTGACTTTCGAAAAGGTCCGCTTCGCCTACGACCCCCAGCGGGGCCGGGTTCTGGACGGCATCGACCTGGAACTGGAAAAAGGTCGCACCCTGGGCATTGTGGGGCCGCCGGGTGCCGGCAAGACCACCTTGATGAATCTGTTGATGCGGCTGTACGAACTGGATTCGGGCAGCATTCGCATCGACGGCACCGACATCCGCCGGCTGAAAATCCAGTCCCTGCGGTCCCTGATCTGCATGGCCCCCCAGGAGCCCTTTCTTTTCGCCGGCACCGTGCGGGAGAACATCACCTTCGGCGCAGGCGATGTCTCCGAAAAAGAGATGCAGCGCGTCACCCGCCTGGCAGCGCTGGACGACACCATCGGTGAGCTGCCGGCCGGATTCGACACCGTTGTCGGAGAAAAAGGCGTTATCCTTTCCGGCGGGCAGAAGCAGCGGGTGGCCCTGGCCCGGGCCCTGCTCAACGCGGCTCCCGTCATGGTTTTCGATGATCCGGTCAGCCAGGTTGACACCCGCACCGCCGGCCGCATCGTGGCGACCCTGCAATCCATGGCCGGCGAAAAAACCGTGATCATCATTTCTCACCGCTTGTCGGCCGTGCGCCATGCGGACCGCATTCTGGTGATGACCGACGCCCGTATCGTCAACGCGGGCAGCCACGCGCAACTGATGACCGAGGGCGGATACTACGCCCGTGCCTGGCGCCTGCAGGAGATCGAAGATGCGGTTTGACTATGGATACGAGGAAGAAAAGCGGCTGGGCAAAGCCTATGACTGGAACCTGCTGCGGCGGATGCTTCCCTACACCGCCCCCCACCGGGCCAAACTGGCCCTGTCCGTTGTCCTGGTGGTGGCCATCACCCTGCTGGAATTGTCGGTTCCCTATATCACCAAAGAGATTATCGACCGTCATATCGTCCCCCGGGATCGCATCTCCGACGGCCGGGACACGGCTGCAGATAAGCAGGGGCAGCAGCTTCGGGTGGACCTCGACGATCCAATCGTTGCGAAGGTGGCCCGGCAACATCCGGAACGGTTTCGGGTCGAAGACGGGTCTGCAACCATCGGCCTGGAAGAGCTGGCGCATCTGGACCGAAGTTCTCTGAGCCGACTGCGCCACGAAGACCTTTCGGGCCTGGTGCGCATCGCCCTGCTCTTCCTGGCGGTGGTGGTGCTTATTTTCGGATTTACCTTTGCCCAGAACCTGATCATGGAGCTGGCCGGCCACCGTATCATGCACGACCTGCGGGTAAACCTCTATGGGCATATCCAGAACATGCCCCTGGGTTTTTTCAACCGCAACCCGGTGGCCCGGCTGGTCACCCGGGTGACCAACGACATCCAGAACATGCACGAGCTGTTCACCTCTTTCATCTCCATGGTATTCAAGGACATGTTTCTGCTGGTCGGCATTGCCGTGGTTATGGTAGTTATGGACTGGCGCCTGGCCCTGCTCACCTTTGTTGTGATGCCGGCCGTTGTGGCAACCACCTTCGGATTTTCCCGCCGGGTCCGGGACGTATTTCGGGAACTGCGCATCAAGGTGGCCGAAATCAATACCCGATTTTCCGAAACCATCGCCGGTATCAAGGTGATCCAGACCTTCAGCCGGGAAAAGGAAAATTTCGACGCCTTCCGGCGCATCAACCACGATAACTACCTGATGGGCATGCGCCAGATCAACATCTTCGCCGTTTTCATGCCCATTATCGAAATGCTGGGGGTCACCGCCACCGCCATTGTGATCTACTACGGCGGCGGCCATGTGCTGGACGGCGCGGTGAGCATCGGCGTTCTGGCCGCCTTTATCGCCTACGTGCGGATGTTCTTTCGACCCATCCGGGACCTGGCCGAGAAATACAATATCCTGCAAAATGCCATGGCCTCGGCCGAACGGATTTTCCTGCTTCTGGACACCCCTGCCGGCAACGGAGCCGATCCGCATCCGTCACCGATCAAGGGTCCGCTGAAGCGGATTCTATTCGATTCGGTTTCTCTGGCCTACACTCCGGGAGAATCGGTCCTGAAAAATATCGATCTGACCATCGACGCCGGCAAAACCATTGCCGTGGTGGGCGCCACTGGATCGGGAAAAACCTCTCTGGTCAACCTGATGGTGCGCTTTTACGATCCCACCGCCGGCAGACTTCTCTTTAACGGCGTCGACAGCCTGACGATTCCGCCCGCAGAATTGAGACATCGCATTGCCCTGGTTATGCAGGACCCCTTCCTGTTTACCGGCACCCTTGAAGACAATATCTTTTTCGCCGCCAACAGACTTTCCGACGCGCAGCAGGCGGCCGTTTTAGAGGCCTCCCGCTGTAAGGAACTGGTGGATCGTTTTCCGGACGGCTTGGCCACCCGAATTACGGAGGGCGGCGCCTCCCTTTCCAGCGGCGAACGCCAGTTGATCTCGGTGGCCCGCGCCTTTTCCACGGATCCGGAAATGATCATTTTGGACGAAGCGACCTCTTATGTAGATTCTCACACCGAAGTGCACCTGCAACAGGCCATCGCCAACCTGATGCGCGGGCGTACCTGTGTGGTCGTGGCCCACCGGCTCACTACGGCCCGCAGCGCCGATCGCATCGTTGTGCTCAACAACGGCGTTATCGTGGAATCGGGCAGCCATTCGGAGCTGATGGAGAAAAGGGGCACCTATTACCGCCTCTATCGGTTGCAGAGCGATTGAACTTACAACCGCTGCCCTGCCTGGAAAACCGGGCTCTGCGCCCTCGGGCAGCGACCTCTTGATTTTAAAATCAGTAGCGTTGCTGGATGGTTACACCCTGCTGCAATGATTTTCAATACCGTTTGAGTGATCGACATAGGTCTTGCCAAAAGCGGCCCGACATGCTACGTTGACGCCGTTTTTCCCGATTCCCGGGAAAAGCATGATTACTCTGTTCTTACATCAATCCAAAATGACCCAAATCAATGCGTCAACCGTGCAGGGGGTCCTGTGGGTGGGCAACCGGACCCCGTCGTTAATCATTAACTTACTAAGGAGGATTGGATAGATGGCTTACGATGCGGTTAATATGGCGGACTGGCAGATTTCAGAAGCAGCCGAAGAAAACATGCCGACGCCGGAACAGTGGCAGGAGAAGCTGGGGCTCCAGAAAGAGGAAATGCTTCCCATGGGGCGTCTGGCAAAAGTCGATTTTCTGAAAGTGATCGATCGACTGAAAGACAAACCCGACGGCAAGTACATTGAAGTGACCGCCATCACCCCGACCCCCTTGGGTGAAGGCAAAAGCACCACCTCCTGCGGCCTGATGGAAGGTCTGGGAAAACGCGGCGTCAACGTGGGCGGCGCCCTGCGTCAGCCCTCCGGCGGCCCCACCATGAACGTCAAGGGGACGGCAGCCGGCGGCGGCAACTCTCTTCTGATTCCCATGACCGAATTCTCCCTGGGACTCACCGGCGACATCAACGACATCATGAACGCCCACAACCTGGCCATGGTGGCAATGACCGCCCGCATGCAGCATGAGCGCAACTACAACGACGAGCAGCTTGCCCGCCTGACCGGCATGCCCCGCCTGGACATCGACCCCACCCGTGTTGAGATGGGCTGGATCATCGACTTCTGCGCCCAGGCCCTGCGCAACATCGTCATCGGTCTTGGCGGCCGCTTCGACGGTTACACCATGCAGAGCAAGTTCGGCATCGCCGTGGGCTCCGAGCTGATGGCCATTCTGGCCGTGGCCACCGACCTGGCCGACCTGAAAGAGCGCATCAACAACATCACCGTGGCCTTCGATAAATCCGGCAAGCCGGTCACCTGCCGCGACCTGGAAGTCGGCAATGCCATGGCCGCTTTCATGCGCAACACCATCAACCCGACCCTGATGTGCACCGCCGAGTACAACCCCTGCTTCGTGCATGCCGGCCCGTTTGCCAACATCGCCGTGGGACAGAGCTCCATCATCGCCGACCGCGTCGGCCTGAAGCTGTTCGACTACCACGTCACCGAGTCCGGCTTCGCCGCAGACATCGGCTTCGAGAAATTCTGGAACGTGAAGTGCCGCTTCTCCGGCCTCAAACCGCACGTTTCCGTACTCACCTCCACCATCCGCGCCCTGAAGATGCACGGCGGCGGACCCAAGGTGGTTGCTGGCAAGGCCCTGGACGACGCCTACACCAAGGAAAACCTGGAACTGGTCGAAAAGGGTATCGAGAACATGGTCCACATGATCGGTGTCATTCGCAAGGCCGGCATCAACCCGGTGGTCTGCATCAACCGCTTCTACACCGATACCGACGCTGAATGCGCTATCGTACGCAAGGCGGCTGAAGCTGCCGGCGCCCGTTGCGCCGAGTCCAAGCACTGGGAGTTGGGCGGTGAAGGTTCCCTGGAATTCGCCGACGCCGTTATCGATGCCTGCGAAGCGGGCAACGATTTCGATTTCCTCTACCCGCTGGACATGAAACTGCGCGATCGCGTAGCAACCATCGCCAAAGAGGTCTACGGTGCCGACGGCGTGGATTGGGCTCCGGAAGCCAACGCCAAGGCCGAAATGCTGGAAAACGATCCCAAGTACGCCGACTTCGCCACCATGATGGTCAAGACCCACCTCTCCCTGTCCCACGATCCGGTCAAGAAGGGCGTGCCCAAGGGATGGCGTCTGCCCATCCGCGACGTCCTCATCTACTCCGGCGCCAAGTTCCTGTGCCCCTGCGCAGGTACCATCAGCCTGATGCCGGGCACCGGCTCCAACCCGGCCTTCCGCCGCATCGACGTCGATCCGGCCACCGGAAAGGTCACGGGCCTGTTCTAGAACGACTGCAACAGGGTAAACCCTCAACGGCTCGGGCGCATCGCCCGAGCCGTTTTTGTTCCAAATGATTGACAAAAATACAAAATCACTCTTACAATGAGGGCCAGCCGATAACTGCCGCAATCAGGGAAGCCGATGGAAAAAATCACCGACGACGCTATCCGCAAAAGCATCGAGTCCACGATCATCGAGACCTTCGACGCCATGATGTCCATGCCACTGGAGGCCGTTGCCGACGGCGAAGCCCCCAAATTCGATGCTGGCAAGACGATGGTCGGTGCCATCCATTTTGGTGGTGAAGTAGTGGGGGTAATGAGCTTTACACTTACCGAGACCTTTGCCAGCACGGTCACTGCCGCCATGCTGGGCATGGAGGTGGAGGAAATCGAGGGAACGGAGGAAATCAACGATGTAATCGGCGAACTGTCGAATATCGTTGCCGGGAACCTGAAATCAGAATTTCTCGACCAGGGACTGACCTGTGTCATCTCAACCCCTTCCATCACCTCGGGAAGCGATTTCAAGATCGACCCCATCAACATCGCTCCGCCGATTTCGTTCGTTTTCAAACATGCCGAGGAAATCGTTCATGTAGAGCTTTGCATCAAGGAGGAAATCGGCGCCAAGGGAGACATCAAAAGCGATCTGTCCAGCGAAGCGATCATGGAGCGGATCTCCGGTGTGGACATCAAGGCAGCGATCGTCAATTCGGTCATCGATGTATTCTACACCATGCTGGACATGGAGGTGGAAGCCATTCAGGAGGTGCCGTCCTCCTTCACCGAAGAGAATCGGACCGTGGGATCGGTGACCTTCGCCGGCGAAGTGGACGGTATGTTCAACATTCAGGTCAATGACAACTTCGGCAAGGAAATGACCGCCGCCATGCTGGGTATGGAACCCGAGGAAATCGAAAGCGAGGAAGAGGTCTATGACGTCATCCGCGAGGTAAGCAACATCATCGGTGGCAATCTCAAATCCAAATTCGTGGATGTCGGGCTCTCCTGTGTGCTGTCCACGCCCGCCATCACCAACGGCCGGGACTTCAAGGTAAGCCCCACCAATATCATCAAACCCGCGCGGTTCCTGTTTTCTCACAAAGACAGTGTCATCATCGTCGAAGCCGGGGTCAAACAGGACAAACCGGCCGCGGCCCTTCCCGAACAGGCCCCGGCAGAAGAGGAAAAAGAGGCTGCCGCGGAAGCAGTTCCTGCGGCAAGCGCCCCTCAGGCGGACTCGTCGAAACAGGTCGATGAAGCGGTTCCGTTCAACAACCTCGACATAGTGATGGATATCCCGTTGCAGGTAACGGTGGAATTGGGCCGTTCTCGCAAGCGCATCAACGATGTTCTCAGGATGGGGCCGGGATCGGTGGTCGAGTTGGAGCAGATGGAGGGGGAACCGGTTGACATTTTGATCAACGAGACGCTGATTGCCAAGGGTTTTGTCGTCGTGGAAAAGGAAAAATACGGTATCCGAATCAGCGAAATTGTCAGCCGTAAGGAACGAATGAAGAGCATCCGCTGACCCACCTGCCGGTCAATTCATATTGTTGTTGGCCACGATCTCTTCGTACAGGACCAGGTCCATCAGGCCCAACTCCTCTGCGGGAATCTTCTCCGACAGCCGTTCGAGCATATTTCCCTGCGTGATTTCGAAATGAGGCATCAGCGCCACACTATCCGCCGTCAGGTTGACAACGGCATAGCTGTCTTTCTTGCCATGGTGCAGTATGTCGTCGATGGCCGCATCCCAATCATTGGACTGGATTGCCCGATTGACCACGGCCTGGAGTTCTCTGAGGTTTCCCGGCCAGCGATGGGTGCGCAACCTGGCCAGATGGGCGGCAGTGGGGCGTGGAAACGTGCCGCGGCCTTCCCTTAGCGCCAGTCGTTTAAGGAAATATCCCACCAGGCTGCCGATTCTTTCGGGGCATTGCCGAAGCGGCGGGATGTGAACGGTGACCCCGCTGAGCAGGTCACAAAGGTCAGGATGAAAGCGGCCCTCCGATACGCAGGATTCCAGCGGACGGTTGGCCGTGGAAAAAATGGCCAAATGCCGATGCGATCCACCCGACCCGGAACTCGTTGCGAGAAATTTACGTTTCATCAAAGAGAGCAATCGCTCCTGGAGACCGGTCGCCAATTCATCGACAGCGTGGAAATAGAGCACACCCTGATGAAAGAGCCGAAAAAGAGAAAAGCTGCTGTGCTGCGGATGTACAGAAAGCTTTTGAATGCAAGGAGAATCTTCGTTTTCGCCAGGGTCGGACAGCATTGGACAATTCACTTTGATAAACGGGTATCCGCGCAGAAAAGAGCGCCCGTACAACATTTGGATGACGGCTTCCTTGCCCAACCCCTCTTCTCCGGAGAGCACCAGACCGGAGCTGGCGCTACCCAGCGTTTCGACGATCTTTCCGAGAAGAGCGGCATTGTCCTTACTCATCAATGGCGTTACGTCGCGCATCGTTGCGTCCAAAAGGTTCGTGTCTGAATATCGTGTGGCCGGCTAAAACGGCTTTTCACTTCCTGGCCGTTGAAGGTCCGACGATCCTGATCGGGTGGGGCATGTTAATAGGTTAGAATGATGGGATTCGCGACAAAAAGCAACCCTCAATTAATATGTAAAAAATACGTCCTATATATACGAACAAAACGGAAAAAATATGCATAATCAATTCGTTAACGACCATCTTTTTCCCGATTTCGCCAATGGGATGCGTTTATTCCCGCATTTGTGGGCGCAATCCGTTTGCTGTTGGATGCATCACCACTCCCACTGCCAAGGGCCGCCTGCACTGCGGGACAGTTCGCTTGACAGATGCCATTAAACATGTTTTTTGAGTATCTCGCGACAATGGGTCGCTTGGTGTTCATGCCCGGCAAAAGTGGTCATCCATGGTGGCCGTGATCCATGGCACATCGTACATTAAAAAAGGAGAAACCAATGAAAATTCTCGTCGGCTATGACGGATCGAACTCGGCCAAGGATGCCCTGGCTCTGGCAAAAAAACATGCCGATGCTTTCGGCGCGGAGATAACGGTTATCGCATCGCTCGCAGGAGGAAGTGTGACCCATTCGGTGGAAGTGGAACACGCCACGGAAGACCTGGAATGGGCCAAATCGTTTATCGAAGAGGACAATATCCCCTGTAAGACCAAGCTGCTGGTCCGCGGCATGACCCCGGGCGAGGACCTGATCGACTATGCCAGCGAAAATGGAATCGATGAAATTGTCATCGGCATCAAACGCCGTTCTAAAGTCGGCAAGCTGCTTTTCGGGTCCAACGCGCAGTACGTCATCCTCAAAGCCCCCTGCCCGGTGGTCACGGTAAAATAACGTCTGCCCGCAAATGGCTTTCCATCGACGAAAGGATGCTACGTGATCGTTGCTGGCCTGACCGGCGGCATCGCCACCGGAAAATCGACCGTCTCCAACTTTCTTTCCGATGCCGGTGCCCGGATTATCGACGCGGACAAAATCGCCAGAGAAGTCGTGAAGCAGGGAACTCCGGCCTACGACGAAATCCGCGCCTTTTTCGGAGATGAAATTCTGATGCCCAACGGTGATATCGACCGCGAACGCCTGGGCGATATCATCTTCAACGACAGCGATAAGAAAAAGCGCCTGGACGCCATTGTCCATCCGCGGGTCTTCGAACGTTCGGCAGCGCTGATCGCCGAAATCGCGGCCAGAGAACCCGGCGCCGTCGTAATCCTGGATATTCCGCTGCTGCTGGAAGCGAACATGGATCGTGATCTTGCGGAGGTGATCGTCGTTTATGTGCCCGAAGCGCTGCAACTTCAGAGGTTGATGGCCCGGGACGGCATCGACGAAAAGGCGGCCATGGCGCGGATCCGCTCCCAGATGCCCATCGAAGAAAAACGCAAACGGGCCACCCGCGTCATCGACAACAGCGGCAGCCGCTCCGCATGCCGGCAACAGGCTCTGGAAGCCCTTGACCGCCTCCGGCAAAAGGCGATCGATCCCGATTGACAACCGTCTTTCAAACTGCAGTGCTTGCATTGATTTTCGAAAAACCTTAACCGCCCGTTTTCGTTTGACACCTTTCCGACCCTGCTTTATAGTAAGCAAAATTTTATAGACGAAGGGTACTCATGGGCAAATGCCCGCCGCCCGATCATAGAAAAAGTATTCGAAACCACCCGTCTTGGTTCGATCTTGCCAGTGTGATGAACCCTCATTTCGGCAAACTGCAAGCAAAAACCACGGTAAGCACATTCATCGGAGAGGTATCGGTGCGTGATGGTGAATACGGAGGTTGTCCAGCAATTCCATGCGACATTCAAATGCGAGCCGTAAACGGATTTGTGAACGTCATCTTCAGCTATTAACGGAACTGTCCCGGGCCCTCGGGGAAAAAGACCGCTACACCCAGGCTCATGGGTATCGGGTTGCCCGGTATGCCATGCGTCTGGCAAGGCGGCTGGGGTTTCGTCGCCGGGAGGTTTGGGACGTGGGTATCGGCGGGCTGTTTCATGACGTGGGCAAATTGGCGCTCAGCGACCAGATCTTTACCAATCGGGAAACCCGGCTTCCTGTCGAGCTCAAACGCGAAGTCCGCTGCCACCCGCTGATCGGCGCCGCCCTGCTCAAGGACATCGACTATCTCGAACCCGTCGTCGATCTGGTTCTGTTCCACCACGAACGGGAAGACGGCAAGGGATATCCTTTTGGACTTAGCGGCAGGGAAATACCGCCAGGCGCCAAAATTATCAGTATTTCCGATTGCTTTGACGCTGTAACCACGGACCGGCCCTACCAGAAGCGCAAATCGATTCGACTGGCCTTCGACATCCTCCGAAAAGGCTGCCGGCGTTATTTCTGCGAAGATTACGTGGAGACCTTTATCGAAGAGATCGAGGAAAACGGCATCGAGTTGGAAAACGGAACCAATCCGCTGCTGGCCGATAAACTGATCCGATCGGCGACTGCCGGAGCCGGCACCATGTAAACCGCCGCTTCAACACCACGCTTGGGGAAAAGGGGTAACGGGCCGTTTGCGGCCTGTTTTTTTTGTTCAAACGAAAAGAGAATCGAAACGTATGGATCGGCATTTTTTAACGGAACTGAAAAAACGGCGGACGTTTGGCATCATCAGCCATCCGGACGCCGGCAAGACGACATTGACGGAAAAACTGCTCATGTTCGGTGGGGCAATCCAGATGGCCGGGGCCGTGAAGGCCAAACGGGCCGGACGCTATGCCACCAGCGACTGGATGACCATTGAAAAGGAACGCGGCATCTCCGTAACCACGTCGGTCATGAAATTCAACTACAACGACTGCGAAATCAACCTGCTAGATACGCCCGGCCATCAGGACTTTTCCGAGGACACCTACCGGGTGCTCACCGCTGTGGACAGCGCCCTGATGGTGATCGACAGCGCCAAAGGCGTCGAGCCCCAGACCGAAAAACTCATGGAGGTTTGCCGGATGCGCAACACCCCCATCTTGACCTTCATCAACAAGCTGGACCGGGACGGGCTGACGCCCCTGGATATTCTGGCAGATATCGAAGACAAGCTGCAGATCGAATGCGCGCCCCTTTCCTGGCCCATCGGCATGGGCAAGCGCTTTAAGGGGGTATACAACCTCCATCAGCGGCAGCTTCACCTGTTCCAGCCCGGCGGTCAGACCCGCCAACAGGAAGGGATTGTAATCACGGATCTGGCCGATCCCCGGTTGGAGAAGCTTTTGGAAAGCCAGGCCGAAGAGCTGCGCGAGGATGTGGAACTGCTGGAAGGGGCGGCCAATCCCTTTGAACTGGACCAGTACCTTAAGGGCAGCCAGACACCGGTGTTTTTCGGCAGCGCCATCAACAACTTCGGGGTGCAGGAGATGCTGGACGCTTTTGTCAAGATGGCGCCCGGGCCCATGGCCCGGCCCACCACCACCCGTGTGGTAGCACCCGAAGAGACGCAGTTTTCCGGATTTGCCTTTAAAATCCAGGCCAACATGGATCCGGCCCATCGGGACCGGATTGCATTCGTACGGATCTGTTCGGGCAAGTTCACCCGCGGAATGAAGGTCTACCAGACCCGCATCGGCAAGCAGGTCACCCTGGCCAACGCGACCATCTTCATGGCCCAGGACCGATCCCACGTGGACGAGGCCTACCCCGGCGACATCATCGGCATCCACAATCATGGCACCATCAGCATCGGGGATACGTTTTACGAAAAAGAGCCCCTCAGCTTCACCGGAATCCCCAACTTCGCGCCGGACCATTTCCGCCGGGTTCGTCTGAAAAATCCACTCAAGGCCAAGCAACTGCTCAAGGGCCTCACCCAACTGGCCGAAGAAGGGGCGGTCCAGTTCTTCCGTCCCCTGTCGGGCAACGACTATATCCTGGGCGCCGTCGGAATTCTGCAGTTCGATGTGACCATGGCGCGGCTCAAGGCCGAGTATGGGGTGGACGCCGACTATGAACCGGTGACCTTCGCCGCCGCCCGGTGGGTCACCTGCGAAGATAAAAAGCAGTTGGGCCTATTTGAAAAAGAGAAACATGCCAGTCTGGCCAACGATTCCCAGGGAAACCTGACCTATCTGGCCTCCAGTCTGTGGCGCCTGGATAATGCCATGGAGGAGTGGCCGATGGTCGCTTTTCATAAGACCCGCGATCTGGCAGTATAATTATTAGAAACGCTCCTGGTGGGTGAACTCGCTCACCTCGCGGCGTTTGGGCGCGCTGCCCGTTTTGGCGGGATACCCCAGAGGAATCAGGGTGACCAGTTCATAGCCGGCCGGAACCTGAATGACTTCCCTGGCGCGGTCATGGTCGAACAGGCCGGCAATGACCGTCCCCAGCCCCAGATCGTGGGCCATGAGGCAAAGGTTCTGGGTGGCCAGGCCCAGATCGTACATCATCCATTCGCCGAACTTCGTGGTTTCCAGGTCCTTGTAGTAGCCGGATACCCTGGTTTTGGCGCACAGGGCCAGCAACACCGGCGCCTGGACGATGGCCTTGACGGCCGGGTTGCCTTTGGGGGGAAAAGCGGCCTGGATCTGCTCTTTTATGGCCGGGTCGCGGATCACGACCACTTCCCAGCACTGGCAGTTGGTCCACGAAGGCGCCCAACGAATCGCTTCCAGGATCTGGTTCAGCACCTCTTCCGGCACATCCCGGTCTTCGTATTTTCGGATGCTGCGTCTGCTTTTGATGATCTCTATCAAATCCGTCACTTCACTCCTCCTTACCATCGGGTTTAACACGTCATACAACTCAGACCGGACACACAGATATCGGGCCGATCGGACATTTGTGGATGGCCACGGCTAACCGATATTGAACTTCCCCGACTCGATATAGGGCACATCCTCCACATCGATGGCGGCAACGATCTCCTGGTTGAGCCGCTTTTTCATCTCCGCGACGACGGGGCGCCGTTTGTTGACGGTCATGGCAAAGGCCATGGTCTCCTCCATGAGCGTTTCCATGGGCGCCGCCTCGGTGACGATATGGTGCTCTACACACTGCTCGGCGGTAAGCCGGGCACCAGTGTATTGCATGGTTTCGACCATGTACAGGGGCATGGCCTTTTTCAAAATGGCGTTCATTCCCGGCAGAAAGGGAATCCCCAGATCCACTTCGGGAAAACAGAAGAAACCGCGGTCCGAACGCATGAAACGGAAGTCGAACGCGCAGCACAGGATGGCGCCCCCGGCAAACGCATGCCCGGAAATCGCGGCGATGGTTATCAGGGGATAGGTGGCGATGCGTTTGAACAACCGATTGAGCAGATAAAAGAAATCCTTGGCCTTGGCGACATCATTGCTTTGAACCACCGGGACCAGCCATTCCAGGTCGATGCCGTTGGAGAAAATCTTTTCGTGGGAAGAGGTCACCACCAAGGTGGTGGCTTCGGTATTTTCTTCGATATCGTCCAGCGTTTCCAGAAAGGCATTGAGAAAATTCGGATTGAACCGGTTCTCTCCATCGCTTAAGGTTACTGTCGCCACATGCTCGTTTACCGCGTACGACACCAGTGTCATTGTCTGCTCCTTGAGTGTTCGGTTGTTAATCGAAGGTCGTCGAAGTCGTCAAGCCTTATAGCAAGGCCGCGGCGCTGTAGCAAGTCAAAGGTGCCCGGGCAGCAGGGTGACCGCATCTGGCTTTCTTCTCCGAGTATTGCATCGCTGTAGTGGCGGGGTTTATCCTTGCCTTCGAATTTATCCCGGCCTTCGAGCTTATCTCCGCCTTTGCAAACCGGGCGCGGATGAACCGCGCCGCTATGTAACGTCAGAGCAAAAATACGGGTTCCAAATGGGGTTATCCTGGCAACGCGCGCACCATAAAAAAAAGGCGGCCTTTAACAGGCCACCTTTTGTTTTTTCGATCCGCTCAATCAGGCGCAGCAGGAACCTTTGGTTCCGCAACTGGTGCAACCGGCACCAAAATCGATGCCGCAGTCCAGCTTGAATCCGTACATCTGGAAATCCACTTTGATCGGCTGCGCTTTTTCCAGGAACTCCGTATTGACGATAAATTCAAAACCGTCGACGTCGAATTTCGTATCCACTTCGGTAAGCTCATCCAGAGCCATGGCCAGACCAGGGCCCCCTCACCCGCCTTCGTTGAGGAAGATGCGAATGGGCTTGACCTCTTTCCCTTTGAAATACTCGGCAATCTGCTGAACTGCCGGCTGTGTGACTTCGAGCATGATGTCCTCCTTGAAAGTAAAAAATCGGTTCGTATCTCATTACGATCCGAAAACCGCCAAAAGGTTTCAAATGGTGACCTTAACCACGCCTATCGATTTTGTCAATCCCGATTCGAGTCTGCATTGACAGGCTCGAATCGCCCTGCCGCAGCAGGCAATACCCGGTTTGATTGCAGACGTGGTCGGCAAATCCCAGTCCGGCCTCTTCGTACAGGTTGTAGGCCGCATCGATTCCGGCCTCTTTCAACAACTCGATTTCATCCTCGTAGCGTACCGAGGCCGCTACCTTTCCCTTAAAACCAAGGTCTTGCAGCTGCCCAACGGCAAACTTGCTGGTTTTCGGATTCGGTATGGCCAGCATGACGACCTGAATCCGGCTGTCCGCCAGGTCGATTCGCTCCCAGAATTCGCTGTCGTGGGCGTCGCCGTAAATGACATTCCTTCCGAGTTCCTGGTGCCTTTTTACGGTTTCCATGCAAAAATCCATCCCCATGACCACGTCTCCGTAGCGACGCGTCATTTCATCGTAGGCGGCCGCACCGACACCGCCCATGCCGATGATGCCCACCTCGGCTTTGCCGGGATGGATGGGTTCGTCTTCCTTCAACCGTATGGCTGTTTCGAAGCGCTTCAGGCGGCCGGCCATCCTCGCATAGATCGTGTGGGCCGCGGCGTTCAGCGGTGCTGTCAGAACGAAGGTGAACGACAGCGCAATGGCAACCACCATCAGCCAGTCGCTGTGGATCCATCCCTTGGCAGCCCCGATGGATCCGACGATCAAACCGAATTCGCTGTAATTGGCCAGGCTCAACGAGGAAAGCATGGCGGTGCGGGAACGCAGCTTGAATCGGGTGAGAATTCCAAAAAACAACGCAGCCTTGAAAGGTATGGCCACAACCAGCAGCAGCGCGGTTCCCAATGCGGTCCATGTCGGTGTTCCCGAAATACCGATATTCAGAAAAAATCCGACCAGGAACAGATCCTTGAAGCTCAGCAGTCGTTCGGCCAGTTCGGAAGCCTTGCCGTGACTGGCCAGAAGCATGCCGAACACGAGGGCGCCGAGGTCGCCCTTGAGGCCCACCTTTTCGAAGCTCGCGTACCCGGCAGCAGCCATCACGATGCCGAAAAGCATCAGCAGTTCCCCGTGTCCGCAGCGGTCCATGAAGCGTTCCAGCAGGCGGCGCAGAACGAAAAGCGCAGCAATAAGAACCAGCGCCCACAAAGATGGGATCCTGCCGATGGAAGCCGCCAGGAAAACGACGGCGACGATATCCTGCATGATCAGGATGCCGATGGCCGTGGAAGCGTGGCGGGAAGGCATTTCGTTTTTGGCCTCGAACACCTTTACCGCAAACACGGTGCTCGAAAAGCTCAGGGCAAAGGCAACCAGCAGGATGCCCGGCAGATTCAGCGAACGGAAATATGGCAGCGCAGCAACGGCAAGTCCCCCGATTCCTGCGCCGAGTACCGCCACCGTGACCAGCATGTGGATCGTGGCACCGGCCCATACTTCGGGTTTGCCCAGGCTTTTCAGCTTCAGCTTCAGACCGATGGTGAAAAGAAGCAGCGTGACGCCGGCATCAGCTATATTTTCAAGGGTTTCGCCGCCCTGGATCCCGAAATGGTTGAGCGCAAAACCGGCGGCAAGATAGCCCACCAGCGGCGGCAGGCCGACCCTGCCGGCGGCGGCGCCGAAAATGAAGGCAGCGATAATCCACAGTGGATCCACAACCAGGCGGGCTCCATATTTAAACGATTACAGTCAGTTGCGTCAGACTCCTATCCCTGCAGCCGCAATTGAAAAATCCGGAAACCGAAAAATTCGGTTTATCGGTCAGAGATCAAAGGACACCTGTTGATTCGGTCTACAAAGAGAGACGGCGGCGGTAAACGTCCAGCGCCTCGGCTGCAAAAAGAACAAAAATCACCTTCTCGGGCCAATCATGGTCCGCCAGATACGCGCTGCAGGTATCCACGGCAATCTTGCAGGCATCTTCCATGGGGTATCCGTACACCCCGCAGCTGATAGCGGGAAAGGCAATGGATCGAATCCCCTTTTCCCGGGCCAGATCCAGGCTGTTGGTGTAGCAATCCGCCAGCAGGCGGCTGTCTTCAGGCCGTCCCCGGTAGACCGGTCCCACCGTGTGGATCACGTACCGGGCGGGCAACCGGTATCCCCTGGTAATCCGGGCTTCCCCGGTGGGACAGCCGCCGAGGGTCCGGCATTCGGCCAGCAGATCGGGGCTGGCGGCGCGATGAATGGCGCCGTCCACGCCCCCGCCGCCCAGCAATGAACTGTTTGCCGCATTGACGATGGCGTCCACGGCCAGAGCGGTAATGTCGCCCTGGCGGGCTTCCAAACGATCTTTCGGGTTTGTCGGGTTCATTGGACTCCTTTGATAAAATACGAGGGGCGATGGATGCGGGAAGATGGAAGAACGATGTGCAGGGTCATCCTTCATCCTGGCGAAGGGTCGTCCCTCGTCCATCTGTTTACCCGTCTCCGCGATTACAAATCATAAAGCGTCTCGTCCCGATCCGGTGCCCGGCGAACCGCCGCGCCTTTCGCACCCTTTTTCCCGGGCAGCAAAAACGGGTCTTCCCCTTCCAGCAGGTCCCCCATCTCGGCTTCCACCTGCTCCGGGTCCTCGCCGTTTTCCATGCGCCGCAGGGCCTCCTGCATACTGTCTCCCAGTTCCATTCCGGTCATGTCGGTAAGCTTGCGCATGAGATTGGCAGCCTGACGGGGATCGTTCTCGTCGATGCGGTCGGCTTCACCAGCCAGCATCTGCATGGCTTTTTCCATTTTGCCTTCGTCGAAAGGCAGATCCTCACCGTCCTCGCTTTCCTTGGCCTTGCCGGTAAATGCGAAGGCCGACATCTGCCGCTCCAGGGTGCGGGTCCTGCAACGCGGGCATTTGGGTTTTTTGGACGTGTTGATAGTTCGCGAAAAAAAGTTGAAAAGGGTGTTGCAGTCCGGGCAATAAAACTCGTAGATCGGCATATTCACTCCATCATCGATTCAAACTGAATGCTAACAATTTGTTTATACTGTCAAACAGGGTTGGTTGGAAGTAAAAAATAATAAAGCGCCCGGCCGGTCCTGTCAACTGTCTCAGGAGACCTTGAAACCGGCGGACGACCGCGGTTGACTTGGTATCGGCCTTCTGTTATGGCAGCCTCCAATTTGAGCCATCAACATCTTACCCCTGAAAGGAAAAGGAATATGGAAAGAACCCTGTCCATCGTAAAACCCGACGGCGTGGCTCGCGGCCTGATCGGAGAAGTCGTCAAACGCCTGGAAGCCAACGATCTGACCATCATCGCCATGAAGATGATCCACATGACCAAAAAACAGGCCGAGGGATTTTATGCGGTCCACCGCGAACGGCCCTTTTTCGGCAGCCTCACCGATTTCATGACCTCCGGACCGGCCGTGGTCATGGTGTTGGAGGGAGAAAACGCCATTGCCCGCTATCGGGATCTCATGGGCGCCACCAACTACAAGGAGGCGGCCGAAGGAACCATCCGGCGCGATTTTGCCACCGATATCGAAAAGAATGTGGTCCACGGCTCCGACGCACCCGAGACCGCGGCATTTGAAATCGGCTACTTTTTCAACGCCTTTGAAATCAACCCCCGATGACCGTTGGCGTCACCCGGGAAAACATCGCCATCGTCCTGCAGAGGCCCCGGTATCCAGAAAATATCGGGTCCGCTGCACGGGCCATGTGCAATATGGGGTTCCACCGCCTGATCGTCGTGGATCCGGGCATCTGGGACGAAGAACGGATTCGGCGGCTGGCCACCCACGCGGCGGGAGCCGTGGTCGACGGAATCGAGCGATTCGACGTTCTGCCCGACGCACTGGCGCCCTTCGGCCATGTGGTCGGAACCACGGCCCGCCTGGGCGGGCAGCGGCCCGTTCTCAAATCTCCCGAGGTACTGGCCGGCAAACTCATCGATCTTTCCAGAAACAACCCGGTGGCCATCGTGTTCGGCCCGGAAGACCGGGGGCTGACCAACGAGGATCTGAAATACTGCCACCAGTTGGTCAACATCCCCGCAACGGGCTTTACCTCGCTGAATCTCTCCCAGGCCGTCATGGTGATCTGCTACTGCCTTGCCACCGCCACCCGAACTGATCCACCCGCCTTTACACCCCGTCTGGCCAAACGCATCGAACTGGACCGGATGTACAAGGAACTGACCGAAGCCCTGGTCCGGATCGAATACGTGCAGCCGGACAACCCGGACTACTGGATGTCCCGCCTGCGCCGCTTTTTTGCGCGCCTGCCGCTGCGAGCCGGCGAAGTGGGCATCATCCGCGGCATCTGCCGGCAGGTTTTGTGGTATGGCGAAAGGCGGTATGAGGAAGGGTTGTCAGGCAAGAAAAAAGCTGAAAGTTCAGGGCTAAACGATGGACGATGGACGATGGACGACCGCTGCGATAGGACGAGGGAAGACAACTGACGTCCCTCGTCCCTCATCCATCCTCCCTCATCCATCCTCCCTCATCCATCTTCCCTCGATCCCTTCACCTTCCCGCAAGCCACCACGCACCCACCATCCAACGCCAGCCGGTGGGTGATGCACGCCGGAATCTCCGTATTATGGTGGGTCACGAAAAGCAGGCCGGTGGTGCCGCCGGCACCGATGCCATCCACTAGTTCGATGACCTTTTTGCGGTTTTCCGGATCCAGCCCGCTGCAGGGCTCGTCCAGAATCAACAGTTGCGGGGGCTTCACCATGGCCCGGGCGATGAGGATCATTTGCCGCTGTCCCTGGGAAAGCTGATCGAACGGCGTTTGGGATAATGACGACACCCCCAGCCGATCCAGCCAGCCGGCAGCTACGGCCCGCTGCCCGGCATCGCACCGGCGATACAGGCCCACGGAATCAAAAAAGCCGGAACAGACCACCTCTAATGCCGACATCCGTTTCTGATAGCCGCTGGCCAGATCGTGGCTGACCACCCCCAGCCGGTGGCGGATTTCTTCCAGTGTCTGCTCCGCCCCTCGCGATTCGCCAAAAAGTCGGATGCTATTGGCATACACCTGCAGGCAATCTCCGCTAATCAGCATGAGCAGGGTGGATTTGCCGGCGCCGTTGGGTCCGGTGATGGCCCAGTGCTCTCCTCTTCTTACCGCCCAAGTCAGCCGGTCCAGAACCACGGTTTCACCGTAACGCACCGTTACGCTGCGCATGTCAATCAACGGTTCGTCACCAGGATTCGAAGGACTCCGTCCAATTTCCGTAAGGGATAGGGGTTCGGGACGTTTTTTGGGCAGGGGGCCTGCGGTTCTGCTGCGCAAAAAATCGTCCGCGAGGTCGGTTATCGGCCCGTCCGCAGCGATCCGGCCGTCATCGAGGGTCAGCATATGCGTGGTGGCGGCCAGCCGCTCCTCGGGACGATGAACGACCAGCATCATGGGCAGGCCGGAAACGGCCAGCCCATCGAGCATGGCCGTCAATTCCCGCCGCCCCGGCGCATCCAGGCCCTCGAACGGTTCGTCCAGGATCAGCATCTTCGGTCGGCGGATCAGTTCGCGGGCGAGGAGAATCCGGCTCATCTCGCCGGTGGAAACGGCCATCAACGGCTTGTCCAATAGCACCTGCAACTGCAACATCTCATGGATATCGGCCAGGCCCTGCCATGCTTGTCCGGCATCGCAGCCTTGGGGGTGCTGCAGGGAGAGCCATTGGCCCACCGTGGTGGCGTCGTGGTGGCGGCCGGCAAAGCCCCTGGCATGGTCCAGCCGCCTTTCGCGCAGCCACAAGGTCCGTCGCGCATCGCTGGCCACGTAGGCGATGGCCTCCGTGGGCGCCGCACCATCTAAATAATGATAATGAATGTTGCCCCGAACGACGGGCAGCCGGCCGGCGACGGCTTTGGCCAGGGTGGTCTTTCCGGCCCCGTTGGGTCCGGCGATGACCCATTGCTCCCCGTTTTTAATCGTCCAGGACAGGCCGTCGAAAAGCCAGCGGTCCCGCAGTCGGACGCTGATTCCGTCGACGGTGATCAAAGGGCGGTTCGGGTTGTCCGGGCCATTGGCATGCATGGAGCGGATCGATCAGGCGCCGTGAAGGGCACGGACCACGGCATCCCCCATTTCACGGGTGCTGACGGCAGGTCCGCCGGCGGCGATGTCGGGTGTGCGAACGCCCTCTTCCAGCACCCGGGCCACGGCGGCGGCGATGGCGTCAGCGGCATCGCCGCGATCCAGGCTGTAGCGCAGCATCATGGCAGCGGACAGGATCTGGGCAATGGGGTTGGCAATGCCCTGGCCTGCGATGTCCGGGGCGCTGCCGCCGGCCGGCTCGTAAAGGCCGAAACCGCTTTCGCTGATGCTGGCCGAAGGCAGCAGTCCCATGGAGCCGGTGATCATGGCACATTCGTCGGAAATGATGTCGCCGAACATGTTGCCGCACAGCAATACGTCGAACTGGTGGGGATTTTTCACCAGTTGCATGGTGGCGTTGTCCACATAGATATGGTTCAGGGTCACGTCCGGGTACTGTTTGGCCGTCTCGATGACCACCTCGCGCCACAGCACCATGGTGGTGAGCACATTAGCCTTGTCCACGGAGGTCACCCGGTGGTTTCGCAGCCGCGCGGCCTCGAAGGCGGACCGGGCGATGCGTTCGATTTCCCGGCGAGTATAAACCATGGTGTCGAAGGCGCGTTCGTCGGGTCCGCTGCCTTCGCGGCCCTTGGGCTGGCCGAAATAGATGTCGCCGGTCAACTCCCGCACGCAGAGAATGTCGAATCCCTGCCCGACGATGTCGGGATGCAGCGGGCTGGCGCCGGCCAGGGCGTGAAACACCTTGGCCGGACGGAGGTTGCAGAACAGGTTGAAGTGTTTGCGTAGCGGCAGCAGCGCGCCCCGTTCCGGCTGCCGGGCCGGAGGCAGGGATTCCCATTTGGGGCCGCCCACGGACCCGAAAAGAATGGCATCGCTCTTCTCGCAAAGCTCCAGGGTCGCATCGGGCAGGGCCGTCCCATGCCGATCGATGGCAGTCCCGCCGACATCCGCATTCGTGCAGGTCAGTTCAAAGGAGAACTTTTCCCGGGCCGCGGCCAGCACCTTGAGGGTTTCTTCCATCACTTCGGGGCCGATGCCGTCGCCCGGCAAAACAGCGATCTTGAACATATGCAACCATCCAGATTCATTTAAGATGTTATAGACAAGCGGCGATCATAAAAGGTTGCCCTTGCTTTGTCAACCGTTTGGATCGGTGCATTTTCAGTCTTCCAGGGTCGACAGGTCGCCATCGGGAAGCCCCAGTTCGCGGGCCTTCAGCAGCCGCCGCATGATCTTGCCGGCCTTGTTTTTAGGAAGATCGGGTTTGAAGTCGATCTCTTTAGGCGCCACGGCCGGACCGAGTCTTTTGCGGGCGAAGCCGATCAGTTCCAGCCGCAGTTCATCGCTTGGGGCGTGCCCCGGCTTGAGGGCGACAAAGGCTTTGACCTGTTCGCCGACGAGCGGGTGCGGCGTTCCGATCACCCCGGCCTCGGCCACGGCGGGGTGCTGCATGAGAGCGCCTTCCACTTCGAATGGCCCCACCATGTGGCCGGACGTCTTGATGATGTCGTCGGCGCGGCCCACGAACCAGAAATATCCGTCCGCGTCCCGTCTGGCCAGGTCTCCCGTCAGATACCAGCCGCCGACAAAGCACTTGCGGTAGCGCGCCTCGTCGTGCAGGTAGCCCCGGAACATGGAGGGCCAGCCCGGTCGCAGGGCCAGCTCGCCCCGAACGTCGGGCGCGTCGATCACCTCGACGGCATCGTTGCCCGTACGCCGGACGATGGCGGCCTCGATGCCCGGCAGGGGCCGCCCCATGGAACCGGGTCGGATCTCCATGGCCGGAAAATTGGCGATCATGATGCCCCCGGTTTCCGTTTGCCACCAGTTGTCGTGAATCGGGCTGCCCAGAGCTTTTACCCCCCAGACCACGGCTTCGGGGTTGAGCGGTTCGCCGACGCTGTGAACCACGCGCAAATGACGCAGATCGTATGCCCGGGACGGTTCGATGCCCATGCACATCAGCCTGCGGATGGCCGTGGGCGCCGTATACCAGACACTCACCTTTTGACCGGCCAGGATGTCGCACCAGCGCCCGGCGTCGAAATCGGCCTCGTCGACAATGTTGGTGATCCCGTGCAGCAGCGGCGTCAGGATGCCGTAGGAAGTGCCGGTGACCCAGCCGGGGTCGGCGGTGCACCAGAAGACATCGTCGGGATGAAAATCCAGGACGTATTTGCCGGTCATGTAGTGGGTGAGCACGGCGTTGTGGGCATGCAGCGCCCCCTTGGGCATGCCGGTGGTACCGCTGGTGAAATGCAGGACGGCGATATCCTCGGGGTCGGTGGGCGGTATGGTGTAGTTTTCGGAAGCCTCGGCCATGAGCCGGGTCAGGGATAACAGGCCGCCTGCCCCATGGTCCCTGGCATCCACCAGGAGCACGTGTTCGAGCTTGGGCAGTCGGTCTCTCAGTGGTTCCACCTTGCGGCGGTAGTCGGCCTCGGTGGTCAGCAGTATCCTGGCGTCGCCTTTGCTCAGCCGCTGATAGATGGGTTCCGGGCCGAAGGCGGAGAAAAGCGGGCAGAAGACGCTCCTGTTTTTAAGTGCCCCCAGGGCCGCGATGTACAATTCGGGGATGCGGCCGGCCAGCGTGCAGACCGTATCGCCTTTTCCGATGCCCAGGTGCTCGAGAATATTGGCGAAGCGACTGGTCTGCACTTTGAGATCGCCGTAGGTAATGTCGCGAACAGTGCCGTCGCGGCCCAGCCATTGAAGGGCCACGCAGTTTTTGCGTTCTCCGTCGGCATGACGGTCCACTGCTTCGTGGGCGATGTTGAGCCCTCTGCCCTCCGGCAGTCCATCCAGCTCGCTCCGAACGGCCTGCCAGGAAAACGCGTCCCCGGTTTTCTCGTAATCCAGCAGGTTCGGGCGCTGTGGATACGATTCGGGGTGCTTGTAAATGGGATTGAAGACCAATTTCGCAGTTTCTTCGGTAGTGTCCGAGTGTAATTGTCATTTATCGTATTTCAACGTTAAACGCGCTTAGAAAAAGATTACCTTGCGCCAATCAATTCTGTCAATTTTTCAGATGGCGTCAGCACAATCCAAATAGCCAATCGTTGACGGGGTCGGACAACCTTTCCCCTATAGTTGCATAAAAAAATGCTTAAATGATTGTTACCTATTGCTATCTATGCAAGAATGGTTATCGGAAGAAGCTATGTTCGAATTCACCATTTGTTAATTCCTTCAGGTAACAATGATTTAGGCATCTTTTCGACCCTTTCGGGAAAGCCGGAGGGCTTCAGATACCGCGTTGCCGAGGGCTCGCGGTAGAATCATTACAGCTTCACCCTCGGCGCCTTGTCTCTGAAGCCCTCCGGCTTTTGCAACGTTAGGGTTTCTATACTCGTTTCGCGCACACATCCGATTGATAGTTGCCATCATGGCCATTTTCCGATTTTTCGATGGGGAAAGGAAACACCGCCATGCGTAAATTCAGGCGGAAATACTATGACGTCTTTTCAAAATTCTATGACCGGTTTATCGCCCTGCACGCCACCGACCGGCAGGGTGTTTTACGCGACGTTCTCGCCGAGGAAACCGCCGCCCAACCCGGAGACCGGGTTCTGGACATCTGCACGGGCACCGGGGCGACCCTGGCCTCTCTGGCGGATCGGGTCGGCGAGACCGGTCTGGTTGTGGGCCTCGATTTCTCTTCGGGAATGCTGAAGGCGGCCTGCAAAAAATCGCGAGATAACCATAATGTCTGCCTCGTCCAGGCGGACTGCGCCCGCCTGCCGTTCAAATCCGGCAGCTTCGCTGCGGTCACCTGCTCTCATGCCTTTTATGAACTCAAGGGCGCCACGCAGGCGGACACCCTGGGGGAAATCAAACGCTGCCTTGCGCCGGGAAAACCCTTTTTAATGATGGAGCACGAGGTGCCGGAGAACAGGTTTGTACGCCTGCTGTTTTATATCCGGCTGATGTCCATGGGCCGGGAAAGAGCCATACAGGTCCTGAAGCATGAAAGGGAATTTTTAAAGCGGCATTTCAGCCACATCCGGCAATCCGTTACCATTACCGGCAAATCGAAGCTTTACATCTGCAGTTGATTGCGGTTCCTTCCGGATAACCCGTCAGATGCGGCCGGATGAAAAAAAATGGTGGGATCTCACTTCTCCGAATTGAGAAAAACCTGCATGTAGAAGTGCTCCCCGGCCCTTGCCGTTTTTAGTGGAACCATGGGGATCTTTTCCATCAGTTCTTCCGGGGAGGTTCGATTTTCCATGGCCGGGCCGAATGACGTGTCCTTCTTTTCGATTTCGACGATGGCCAGCCTGGCATCAGGTTTCAGCAGCCGCCGGGCCTCTTTTATAAATGCCGTCAATTGGGGTCGGGAAAGGGCATGGATCACGGTGGCGGCGTAAATCAGATCGGCGATACGATCGTCCAGCCCATCGAGTTGCGCGATATCGCTTTGGATCGCTTCGATGTCGGTGCCTTCGGTTTCCTCGGAGAGCTTTTCGATGAAATAGCTGTCCCGGTCAACGGCGTAAATCTTGCCCGATGCGGTGACCGCCCGTGAAAAGATCCTGGCCATATACCCCGTGCCGCATCCGGCATCGATAATCGTCTGACCGGGTTGAATGTCCAGGACTTCGACGATACATTCCGTGTCAAGCAAACCTTCCGTGAATTTGCGCATGGAAAGCTCTTTTTCCTTTCTGACGGGGCCGGACCCGGATCGAACCCATCGAGCCCGCCGCGGCCCGATGTCGAAATGGTTCCCGGATAGAGAGCCAAACGATTTGCCGCCGATCCGCCGCACATTTTGTTGAAACAGGACCGTATTTTGAGAATAATCCCGCAAGAAACAACTTGTCAACCCACATCAAATCGGCACCAAGCCCTTGACACCAATCGGAATATTTGCAATTCTACATGAATCCTTCCTTTCATTTCCTTGAATCCACTTTCCTCAAAAAACGGGGCAGCCAAATGACGTTAACGAAAAATGAAATCGTCGAACAGATTCAGAACCAGGTTGGTTTTTCCAAAAATCGGTCCAAGGAAATCACCGAAACGTTGCTGGAAATCATGAAATCGACCATGAAATCTGGTGAAGATGTCCTTGTTTCCGGCTTTGGTAAATTCTGCGTAAAGGACAAAAAGGAAAGAAAGGGGAGAAATCCGGCCACCGGCGAAGATGCCATTTTGCCGGCCCGGCGGGTGGTGACGTTCAAGTGTTCCGGCAAGCTGCGGCAGCGGGTGAACGGGGATTGACATCCGTCACCACGTTAACGAATTGGCAGCGCTGAAATCACTTATCGAATAGTCAGGATGAGCGCGCCTTCTTTTGGCTCAGCCCCACCCCGACGATGACTGCCACGGCAGCCGCACTTTGCAGCCCGTTCAACGACTCCCCCATCGCCATCCAGCCGATGGCCACCGCCGTCACCGGCACCAGGTTGATGAAGGCCGACGCCCGCGACGCCGGCAAACGGCTCATCGCCCAGTTGTACAGCCCGAAAGCCCCCAAGGTAACCAGCACACCAAGAAACAAAATGGAGAACACCAGGGGTACCGTCCAGCAAATTTCCTCCCCGCTGAACAATAAAACCAGACCCGGCGAGAAAAACAGGCTGCCGGCAAGCACCTGAAGGCCGGTCAGCAGCCAGGGATTGTATCGCCCGCTGAGCTGTTTGACCAGAATCATGTTCATGGCCGCGCTGGCCATGGCGATCAGTTCCAGACCGTTGCCCAGCAACGGGTCGGGCGCCGAAGCACTGCCCGATCCCGACAGGCTCAAGGCAATGACGCCGGCCACCGACAAAAAAAGGCCGGCAAACGTCGCCCTGCCCACCGGCTCGCCCAGCATGAGCCAGGCGCCCGTGGCCACCAGAAGCGGCACCAGGGCGCTGATGACACCGGCCTGGGAGGACGTCGTGTATCGCAGGGCGTTGGATTCCAGCAAGAAGTAAAGGCAGGGCTGCAGCAGCACCATGGGCGCCAGCCGTTTCCAGTCCCCCCGGCGGTAGGTCGCGGCTTTCAGGCGGCCGGCAAAGGGCAGGATCACCGCCAGCGCAAGGATCATGCGCAGCCAGACCACGGTAAGCGGATGCATCGCCTGCACCGCCATCCGCATGGCGGCAAAGGAACCGCCCCACAATCCAACGGCAGCCAGCAGGGCCGCAACGGGCAGAACCGGCTGGATGTCGATCGGAGTCCCGGCGCTGGGTGCCAGGGCCTTTTCCGTCGATGCTGCTTTCATACGATTTCCTTTTTCTGAATACATTCCATCCTGAAAAAGGAGTATCATGCAGCCATGAAGAACGATTGTAGAATGTTGCTTTTTTACGCTGCCGTCAGGATTGGGAGAGGTATTGCCCGGGAGTCGCCCCGGTATATTTGCGAAAGGTGTTGCTGAAATGGCTCTGATCGGAGAACCCCACGGCCAGGGCGGTCTGCACCGGTGCCAGGCCCTTGCGCAGCAGTTTCCGGGCCCGGTCGACGCGCCGCAGGGTGCGAAAAAGGTGCGGGGGGAAGCCGGTTTCGCGTTTGAAGACCCGCAAAAAGTGGTAGCGGCTCAATCCCGCTTTCCGGGCCGCATCCTGGAGGGAAACCTTGCGGTCGAGGTTTGCGGACAGATAGTCTTTGGCACGCTCGATGGCGATGCCCTCTCTGCGGCAATCGGTCCGGGCAGGATTGACATTGCCGTAATGGGTCACGAGATGGGCCATGGCATCCATGACAGCGGTCTCTTTTTCCAACCGGCCGGCAGGCCCCTGAATCACCCGACAGAGCCGTTGCAGGCATTTCCATAAGAGCGGATCGCCAACCACCATGCACGCGAATTCCGGCATGGCGCAAGGTCTTCCCGTGATTTCGGCGGCGGCTGCGGCCATCCTTTTCATATTGAAATAAATCATGCGATAGGTCTGGCTGCCGCATGCGGGCACCCCGGAATGAATCTGGCCGGGATTGATCAGGGCGACCTGCCCCGGCGACACCAATGAGTAGGATTTTTCCGGCCCGAGGCAGTATGCACCGCCGGCCATCATCATGCCGACGGCATAAATGCCGTCATGGGCATGATTCGGAAACACATGCTTGCTGGCGGATACCTGGCAGATCTCCAAGTCGGAGAGCTGCGAATCCCGCCAGAAAATCACATTTTTCGCCGCTTTCATGATTGCAGGCTTAACACGATTCGGATTCTAACGCTTGTAAAAAATTGCTGTTATGTCGAAGGACCATTTCATATCGCCCACCAAATAGGCCATGCAATTCCGGCCGATGGCAATTTTATTTTTTTTACGCTATAAAAAACTCCGATTTTGCGAATCAATCTTTGCTCGGTGGCAAAACGGCTGATTACAAGCAAGTCGAGGCCCTTGGGTTTGCGAAGGGACAGTACATCATGGATAGACAAGACGGACTGATTCGGGAACTGCTGGCGGCGCTGCCAGACCCGGTTTTCATCATTACCGAAAACGGCCGGTACGCCGGTGTATTCGGCGGTACGGATCCCGGTTACTACCACAACGGCTCCAGCCTGGAGGGGGCCTCCTTGCAGGACGTTCTTCCAGGGGAAAAAGCGGACTGGTTTTTGGAACAGGTCCACCGAACCCTGCGGGAACAGCGGCTGGTCGTTGTTGAGTACGGGTTGGCGGGAACGGAGATCGAGGGCATTGACAGCCATGACGGCCCAGCTGGCGAATTGTGGTTCGAAGCGCGCATTCAACCGCTTTCCATTACCTGTGACGGTGAGCGGGCTGTTGTCTGGACCGCCCGCAATATCACCAAACGCCATGAACTGGAGGCCGAATTGCGGCTCCTGAGCGAAACCGACGCCCTAACCGGTGTCTTCAACCGCCGAAAACTGATTGACCGGCTCACTCAGCATTTGCAGGAATTCCAGCGCTACGGCCACACGGCTGCATTGATCATGCTGGATATCGACCATTTCAAAGGTATCAACGACCGCTATGGCCATTTGATGGGAGACGAAGTTCTCTGCCAGGTTTCGACGACCTGCCTGCAGCAATTGCGCAAACCGGATCTTTTGGCCCGCTTCGGAGGGGAGGAGTTTGCAGCCTTGCTGCCCGGCACCGACCTCAATGGCGCCCGGCTTACTGCCGAACGTCTACGCCAGGCCGTGGCTCGCACCGAAATGAAACTAACCGTCGGCACCTGTTCGGTAACCATCAGCATCGGTGTCAGTGAATTCCTGGCTGAAGACAGGCGCATCGAAAATGTGATCAAGCGTACCGACGATGCCCTTTACGAAGCCAAGCGTCAGGGCCGCAACCGCGTGGCGGCCCTGCCCGAGTAGGTCACAACAATGCAGCAATCCAAAAAAAACAAATGATAGTGGTTCGGCATCAAGCAATAAAGGAAATGGCAACATGTTGCCCGGCTAGAGTCAAAAGCAGACTTGACCCTCAATTCTTTGAGATTCTGGCATAAGATTTGTTTATACTCATTTTAGAGTATGTATTATTCCTGACTTCCATTCTATCATACTCTTACCCCCCCAGGCCCCGGCACGAAATCAATAGCCTTTCGTGCCGGGGCTTTTCCTTCTAAAACTCTCATGAAAACTACATCGAAGAGACAACATTGGACGAGACGAAAATCTCTTTTCGATGAAATGACAGTTGTTATCTAATTTCTCGTTGCATGCAAAAAAATATTGCACCTGCAATATTTCTCTTTCGGTTGTGAGGACGAGCTCTGACTGAGATCCGTTCCCCTTCGCGTTCTTTGCGCCTTCGCGTGAGACTAATCTTTGGCTCAAAGCCAGGCGCCCAGGTCCTTCTCGGATATCGCGCCATGCCCGACCCGTTCGAGCTCCAATACTCTCTCGGCTGGTGGTGCCGTCAAGTCGAGGCCATTCAATCGAAGAAACAGTCGTGTGATGACATAGGCCGTGGGTTTGTTGCCGTCGATAAATGGATGATTGCGGGCAATGCCAAAGCCATAGGTGGCGGCAAGATCGAACAGATCGGCGTTGGTGTATTCGCAACGGTTTTTCGGTCTTGCCAGGGCACTTTCGAGCAAGCCGTAGTCCCGAATGCCGGCAGCACCACCGTGTTCGGCGATTTGGACATCATGGACAGCCAATACCACACCCGCTTCGATCCAGCGGATGCTCATCGTTTGGCCAATTCATGCAGCAGGTCGCGGTCCTCACGCATGATCCTCTCCGCTTCGGCCATCTGGTCGGCAAAATTCTCATTCAACGCCGTTACGCGGTACCCACCGTTTTCCGAATCCGTCAGATAGACAGACTCACCCTGGGAGTCCTTCAATCGGGCCAGAACCTCCTTGGGCAAGACAATCCCGAGGGAATTTCCGATTTTTCTGAATTTCAATTCGATCATCGTTTCGCCTTGCAGTTCATTGTTATTACAAATGTTGTAACTTAATGGGGTATCCATCAAGAAAACAAGGCGTTCAGCCCTATCGGCAATGGATGGTAGCGTGCGCAATGGTGCGAAGCGGATTTTGCGGACCCACGCAAAGGCGCTAAGCCGCTAAAAAAATTTCAACGCCCTTCTTGGCGATCTTCGCGGCTTTGCGTGAGTCTTGCTTTTAAGTAAGGACTTTGTCCGCAATATTCGTGTGTTACATGGGTTGATGGCGACAATTAAACGCAAGGCACAAATTGTAGAATTGCTGGAAATCGTGCCCGGTCTTCGCATCGACACCGGATATGTATCCGAGCAGCATCTCCCAACAGATCACAGCGATCCGGATATGGTGCATCACAGGCATGAACCATCCGTTGAACCATTCGTCTTTGGATTCGTCATATTCGTTGACCCGCCGCTCGACGGTTTTCAGGATAGACTCGGCCTGCATCTGATTTTCGAAGATTCCTGCATTGACCTGCTGCTCAGGGGCGATGACAAAAAAGGCGAGCCGCTTGAGCATAGACGGCGGCCGCTTTGCGCGCCGCAACACCTCGGACATGCATGCGACGTTTCTGGCAGCCTGGTTGTAGTACCTGGCATGGGTAACACCTGCAGACAATTTGCTGAACATCTTGGCTTCCAGAACCACCAGGGTTTCAGCGTCGTTTTTCAAGTCCAGATCGCCCGCCCCGTTTCTTCCGATGCTGAAGCTTCCGATCACGCCGTCGGCGTGGGTCCAGGATTCGGCATACCGATCACCGCGATAACGAGGCAAGAACGCAGACGGAAGCAACGCCTCGGAATACCATCTTTCATTCGCAGACTAAAGCGCGTTGGAGTAATCAGGGAAACCACTGCTTACGGTGGACGCCAAGATTTTCCTGACCCGGCCAATAACGCTCGGCATCCGGTTTGAAAATGGGTCGATCCGCAAGGGTAAAGATATGCCCCGGAATATTACTGTCGATGCGCACCCGTTGGGAAACCAGCACCTCGTACTTACTGCCCACGCCTATCAGCCCTTCGTCGAATGACCAGTGGCACAACCGGCACAGGCACAGCCCGTTGCTTGGCAAATCGTCGTGGCTTTCGCTCCAGGGGACGATGTGGGCGGCCTCCACTACGGTATGACCTTCGGGCATGCGCATACGGATTCCGCATAATGCGCAACGGTGGTCGTAGAGGCTGACGATGGCCCGGCGGAATCCCTGGGTGATCAGATCCATGATCGAAAGCATGAGAAAGGGCTTGTGGGGCGCGCGATGGCAAGTGGCGGCCGACCAGCGTTGTCGGCTTTTATCGGTATTGAGGCGGGAAAACTTTTTCAGGTATTCATCTACTGACATTTGATTGCATCCACGCTCCGAGAAAGTTTCTGGACGATCCTTCTCATCTGGCTTGCATCAATCCCCTCTTCCTCCTCCAGGTTCCAGTATTCCACGTACTCTTGCGGATCTTTGCCGATCTTTCCCAGACGGGTTTGCACTTTCACGAGCCACGCGTCTTCATTTTCACAGTCGTAGCTCAACGCGCCGAGTTCCGTTTTCAGCGTATCGCACTCCTGCGCAGCATGAACGATAATGCCGTATGCTTTGTCCGACAGGTCATCGGTGTCCATTTATTCTGTCCCCATATAGCTAATTTTAGCTCTACTCCAAAAACATAACAATACCCACCGCCGCGATCAATTATTGATAGGCGTGTACACCGCCTCGAGAACGGGCAATTCCCACTGATCCACTTTGATCCTGTTCTGATAATCTTCTGCAGGATCGTCGCGATCACGCTTTAAAAGAGCAACAACTCTCAATTCACATATTTGATTCAACCGCTTTGACCATTTGTTAGCGCCTTCGTTCGACAGTTTGCCCACGCAGCAGCCGTTCGCATCGCGTATTTCAATCCCTGAATTATTCCGTTGAAATACGACCTTTTTCCCGGCCTCCAGGCAGGCCAATTGATTGTGGATACTATGACCCGCATGAAAACAACCGGCAAAATCCATATAAATTTCACTTAAACCAATCAGCTCATAGCGTATATTTTGAAGTTCATTGTCGTGTGTTGCACCGGTGTAGGCTTTGGAAACGGTATGGTCGCCTCTGATTTCTCTTAAAAATGGGTTTGGCTGGCGATGCATCTTCATCAGGCAAAGCGTCTCTTCAGCGCGTGTCATACCCACATACATGACGCGCCGCTCCTCTTCCCATTCCGTCGGGCTTTTCTGCAGTCCCCAATCGCCGTCCAGAATAAACACATGCGGAAACTCCATGCCCTTGGATGAATGAATGGTGCTGAGAAAAATGCCTTGACCCAACACCTTCTCCCGACGCTGTTCCGCGGTAAATTCATAGAAGCGGTCGATTGCGCGGCTGACCGGAAGGACGCTGTCAGCGGTTTCATCTCGATAATTGTCGAAAAACAGGTCGACCAACTGCCACCAAATGTTATGATTTCGATTGGATTGGATACCATTGAGTATCTCTATCAGTTCAGAGGCACGTAAGTTCATCTTCTCATTGACAGTCAACAATTCCAACACATGATGAACCTCTCTTACTCGGTGAAACGGCAACCCCTTTTCCAAGGTTGTCCGAATGGGATAACCGCTGTCTTCCAAAATCGATCGCACATTGGCCAATGGCGCTTTGGTCCGGCCAAGTATGGCAACATCACGCCACTTTATTTTAGGATCGAGCGTCCGCATCCGATCGATTTCGCTTTTTATATAAGCCGCTTGAACCAGTTGGTGGTTGACGGCAACGATCTGCACGCGGCCTTGGCTGACGGGGTCCAGCCGCGCCCAACGCCCCCCTGGCTGACTGACCTGACGCTCACGGTTAATGCAGATCGGGTGGTCGCCTTTCATCCGGTCACGGTTGGCACGGATCAGCGCATTCGAGGCGGAAATAATATGCTTGCTGGAACGGTAATTTTCGACGAGATAAACCACTTCTTGGCTGTAATCTTGCTGGAACCGCCGGATGAAGCGGATGTTGGCACCACGAAAGGTATAGATATTCTGATCGTCGTCGCCGACTGTCATGATGGCCAGCCGGCTGTCCTCCTCGGCAAGGGATCTGCCGACAATGGCGGATACGAGGTCGTACTGATCCTCATCGATGTCCTGGTATTCGTCCACGAGGATGTGGCTGTAGCCGGCCAGCAAGCGGTCACGATGTTCATCTGGTTCCACACCCGGGATGTCCGTTTCCCCGTTCAGCAGTTTGACGGCATCTTTGATGATACGGTCAAACTCGATATTGTCCTGGCTGTTTTCGGCGGCCATGTCGCGAATAGAAATCCCGGCCAGGCGCATGGCAACGCCATGATAGGTGGCGACAGTGACGGCATTGGCAACCTTCCCGACCAGGGTGCGCAGTCGCTTTTTGAGCACCATGGCGGAGCTGTGGTTGAAACAGAGCACCAGGATCTGGCGCGCCGGTATCCGCTCCACCTCGAGCAAATAGGCACAGCGATGCACGATCACCGTCGTCTTGCCCGATCCGGGACCGGCCAGAATCAGCATGCTGTCGTCCACCGGCCGCCCCACGGCTCCGATCTGGATCGGGTTGCGCAGGTTCTCGACAATCGTTCGGAAGGACTCGGCCGTCGTGGCTTTGTCCAGCAAGTTCTGGTCCCCTTCAAAATATTTATTGATGAATTCCACACGGGCCAGGGCAAAATAATCCAGCACAAGTGCCAATGCGTGGGCAATTTTTTCCAGCGCCAGGCTTGCGTAGCGCATCATCACATGGACTTGGAGTCGCTTTTCGCGGTAATGGACGGCCAGCGGCTTATAATCGCCCGTTCTGTAATAGCGACCCTTGGCCGCCTTGGACAGTCGTAGGGTCATGGCCTGCCGGAGAACCGCCAACCCGCCCTGCAATTCAATCACATGCTGCTCGTGCAGAAACATCAGCGCTCGTTCGATGGCCGGCAACACTTTTTTGACTTCGGCGCTGAGGATCAGGTCCGACCGGATCGCGGCCGACAGGTCGTCGCTGGCGAAATCGACCCGCACATCCCCGCTGACCTTGGCGTCGGTTTCCGCGGCCTGTTTGTCCACCAGTTCGATCAGCTTGCGCAATATCGCGTTGGCGACATTTTGCCGCAGAAAAATCGTTTTGCGGATGTTTTCCCAACTGCGTCTGAGCCTGACCCGGTAGCGGTTCCGGTCCACATGGCCGATTTCGAAGCTGCCCGTCGACGCGGCAAAGCCTTTGCCGTCATAGGATATGCCTTTGATCATCAGCCTGAGGATATCCGGGGTGGCCGTAAATCCCTCGTTGGTGAGTTTCTGGTTGAGGCGCCGGACATCCAGCTCGACCCAGTCCCCGTTTTCCGCGTCCGGATCCTCGAGTTGCAACAGGCGGATCAGCTTGTCTTCAAGCTCGCAAACCGCTTGACATATTTTCCGGGCGTTGTTTTTCCCTTTAGGACGGAAGGTTGCCGACAGCATGAGTCCTCGGTCGATCAATCCGGCATCCGACATATCGTGCAAGGCCGAAATGACGATCTGAGCGGCCGTCTGCCCGGTCTTCCGTTCCAGGACCCGGAGGATTTCTTTTTCGGGAAACAGTGCTTCGGCGAGTTCGTCGGCGCGGATTCCGCGATCTTGCGAGCGGTTGATGATCCTCTGAAAAATACCGAGCCAGAGGCTTTTGGTTTGGGGAGTAATGTTGATCCCGTCGATGATGGGCGCAGCCGCATCGAGCGAATCGACCAGGGGCTTGCCCTGAAAAGCTTCAGTGAGATTTTCGTTGCGCTGCAGGAAACCCGCCCGCTCCAGCCAGGCAATGGAAGCCCTGATCTTGGTGTCCCGGAACTCGGGTTTCAGCGCTTTCATGTCGGTCAAATCTTCATCGCGGATGAGTTCGTCCGTGGTGACGACGATTTCGCCATTTTCATTTCTTTTCTTGCGCCGCAAGGCGCGCAATATACGCGCAATCTCCTTGCGCCGCACCTCGGACAGAGATCCCATGCTGAACTGCAGCTTTGCATCCTCCTCGTCGTATAAGAGAATGCAGCGTGCCGGTTCCAGGTCCCGTCCGGCGCGACCGGCCTCCTGGATATAGTTCTCCAATGACCCGGGCATGTTGTAATGGATCACCAGGCGGATATTCTCCTTGTCGATTCCCATGCCGAAAGCATTGGTAGCGCAGATAATGGGCACTTGCCCGACGATAAAGGCCTCGATGATGTCGCGTTTATTCGCGGGTTCGATTCCGGCGTGAAACGCTTCGGCGACCAAACCCTGATGAAAAAGGAAGTCCCGGATTTCTTCCGTTCCTTCACGTGTGGCGGCATAGACGATGATTCCTCCCGGATCGTCGTTGGCATCCAGGTGCTCCTGGATCATCTCGCAGGTTCTTTCCAGTTTCCCCGCCTGTGAGAGGGGCACAACTTCAAAAGAGAGATTTTGCCGTTCGACGCCGCCTTCGAAAAGTTGAAGATCCTGGCCGAGTTCCTCGCGAAAGTGGTACCCGATCTCCTCGATAACACTTTTTTTCGCGGTGGCCGTGAAGCAGCCGACAGGAGGCACCGGCTGGTCCTGCTCTTTGGCGAATTCCCGGATGAAGCGTGCGGCGTATAGGTAGTCGGGCCTGAAGTCGTGACCCCATTTGGAAAGGCAGTGGGCCTCGTCGAATACCCAGGCGCCGATTTCACGCTGTTTGAGAATATTGCGGACGCCGACGCTGCGAAGCTGTTCCGGCGAAATGTACAGAATCGCCGTGTCGCCCAAACGGATTCTTTCGAAAACCTCGCCGCGTTCCGGCAGGGTCTGCAACCCGGAAACCGATTCGGCGAACAGGGTCCCGGTTTTCTTGACCAGGTTGTCCACCTGATCCTTCATCAAGGCCTGGAGCGGTGAGATGACGACGGTCAGGGTCCCGCGACGCCAGTAGCGCACCAACGCAGGCAACTGGTAGCAAAGCGATTTTCCGCCGCCGGTGGGAAGAATTCCCATGGTGGGCCGATCTCCCAGGCAGCCGCATACGATGGCCCGCTGCAGGCTCTCGCCCTGCTGCGTTTGTGGCGTTTCACGGAAGGACGGGTAACCGAAAAAGCGGCTGAGCTGTCGATCGGGGTCATGGTTTTGCACGCAAAATTCGCAGATCTCATCACCGCAGGGCGTTTCTCTCAACGCCATGATGACGGCCGGGATTTCGGGAAACCGGTATCGGACCCATGGAGGAAGCACCGAATTGCCGCCGGCAACCTGCAGCCAGGCCAGGCAAAACGCGACGACTGGCCGTTTGGTGTCGTCCGCCAGCAGGGGTGGAATCGTTTGGTTGGCAGCGCCGACACATACCTTGCCGGCGGTCTGCCTGAGAAAAGAATCGAATGCCTTTTCCGAATCTTTAATTGCACTATCATTGGCCAGCCACGCAAAAACAGACGCCAGCCCCTGGCCTGAAAAGCCATTGAACGTGCTTTTCTTAAAACAGTACCGGTATAGGTCGATCCGTTCCGGGTTTTCCGCTGCCTGGCTTAAAAAACTGTTCCACTGGTCTCTAAAAACGGAGGCCGCAAGTTTGGCGTCCTCGACGGGATTGTTGATGGTGGCGCGAACCAGTTTATAGTCTTTGACCAGGCGATGGTAAGGGTTTTCAGGAAAAGCGATGGGAGAGAGATAAAGGGTGTCGATGACCGGTTTTTGGAGAAAATCAAGCCACGGAGAAGATGCCTTCAGCACAGGGAAATCGTGGCCGAGCAAATTGTGGCCCAGGATGTAATCTGCATCCCGGGCGATCGCTTCGAGCTGCTTTAATGTGTCCCGCGAGCCGGCGTTCTTCTTTTTTTCGAAAACGTGTCCGTCGAGGATGGCACCAATGTGCCGAATCCTGCCCGATCGTGTCGTCTCCAGATCGAGCAGCAGCGTCTTGGATAGCAGTTCAGAAAATTCCATCTGCGAAACGGTCATTTTCAGACCATCCCCTTCTCATATTCCTTTACGCCAATATTTGGTTGTCTTACGCAAAGACGTATAATTTTATTTTATCTCGCGCCGGAGCGCTTGATTATGGCTCTCGCTAAGACGCTGCGCCGTTTTTTGTCTCACGCTAAGCCGCTAAGAAAAAATATTGTTACCGCTCTTCTTTGCGGCTTCGCGGCTTCGCGTGATCCCTGCTTTTAAATGAGGGAAAATTTACACAGCGTTTTTCAGTCGCCATTTATCCAATTGCCTTGAAATTCTGGCATAAGATTTGTTTATACTATATCTAGAGTATGTATTATTCCTGACTTCCATTCTATCATACTCTTACCTCCCCAGGCCCCAGCACGAAATCAATAGCCTTTCGTACTGGGGCCTTTTCCTTTAAAACTCGCATGAAAACAACATCGAAGGGAAAACTTCGGTCGGAGACGAAAATCTCTTTTCAGGCAATTGAAGGTTGTTATTTAATTTCTCATTGCATGCAAAAAATTATTGCACCTGCAATATTTTTATTTCAGTTGTGAGCACAGGCCTTGACTGATAATATCTTACGCAAAGGCGCTAAGATCTAAAATTCTTTTAATGGCTCTTCTTCGCGCTTTTGTGGTTTCGCGTGAGACCAATCTTCGGCTCTGAGCCAAGCGCCCAGGTCCTTCTCGGATATCCGTCAAGACGGCAAGGCATTCAGCCCTATCGGCAATGGATGGTGGCTCGCGCAATGGAAATAAGCATATGCCCCGGCCATCTTGCTGTCAATCCGTACCCGCTCGAAAACCGGCACCCCGTAATTTCTGCCGATAAAAACAGACCGCCCCCGGTCGAAAGGTATGCCGGAGGCGGTCGTGTTACCGGTGACAGGAAGCATGGCGCGAGGATTAAGCGGTTTCCACCGCCGCGGCGCCCTCTCGGTTCAGGGCCTTGATGGCCTGCTCACGCAACTTGTATTTCTGGATTTTGCCGGAGGCGGTTGTCGGATACTCATCGACGAAGAAAAAATCGACCGGGATCTTGTGAAAGGCGATTTTCCCTTCGCAGAATTTGCGCATATCCTCGGCGGCGATCCCATTTTCGTTTTTCAACTGGAGGTAGGCGACCACCTCTTCGCCGTATTTGACGCTCGGGACCCCAACCACTTGAACATCGCGCACTGCTGGGTGGGTGTAGAGGTACTCCTCGATTTCACGCGGGTAGATGTTCTCGCCGCCGCGGATAATCATATCCTTGATACGGCCGGTGATCTTGCAGTAGCCCTTTTCGTCCATCACGGCCAGGTCGCCGGTGTGCAGCCAGCCTTCGGCATCGATGGCCTGGGCCGTCGCTTCGGGCATCTTGTAGTAGCCCTTCATCACGTGATAGCCCCGGGTGCACAACTCGCCTTGCTCCCCGAAAGGCAGATTCGCGCTGTCATCGGGGCCCACGATTTTGACTTCGACGTTGGGCAGGGCGCGGCCCACCGTGCTCACCCGCCGCTCGAGGGAGTCGTTGGTGCGCGTCTGGGTGATCCCCGGCGAGGATTCGGTCTGGCCGTAGACGATGGTCATCTCCGATGCGCCCATCTCGTCCACGACCTTTTTCATCACCTCGATGGGACAGGGGGAGCCGGCCATGATGCCCGTGCGCAGGCTGGCGGTGTCGTAGGATTGATTCTGCATTTCGTCCAGTTCGGCAATGAACATGGTGGGCACGCCATGAACGGCGGTGCAGCGCTCCGCTTCGATGGTCTCCAGCACCACATCCGGCTTGAACTGGACAACCGGCGACATGCAGGCGGCGGAGACCAGGCAGGTCAGGGTGCCCAGCACACAGCCGAAGCAGTGGAAAAAAGGCACCGGAATGCACAGGTTGTCCGCGGCGGAGAAGCGCATGCAGGCGGCGATGCTTTTTGCGTTGCCAACGATGTTGGTGTGGCTGAGCATAACGCCCTTGGGAAAGCCGGTGGTTCCCGAGGTGTACTGCATGTTGATCACCTCGTCCGCGTCCAGGGAATTCTGGCGTTCGGCCAGTTGGGCGTCCGAGATCCGTTTGCCGCCTTCCATGAAGGTACCCCAGGAAAACATGCCCGGCTGGGGGGCGTTGCCGACGAAAATCACGTTTTTCAGCAGCGGCAGCCGTTCCGACGTCAGCTTGCCCGGGGTGCAGTCCTTCAGTTCCGGGCACACCGTGTTGACGACCTTCAGATATTCGTCGGCCTCGCGCACCCCGCCGATCAGGACCAGGGTGGTCGCGTCGGACTGCTTCATAAGGTATTCCAGTTCGAAGCTTTTATAATTGGTGTTCACCGTGACGAGGACGGCGCCCATTTTCCCCGTGGAGAACTGACAGTAAAGCCATTCGGGAACATTGTTGGCCCATACGGCCACTTTTTCGCCCTTTTCAATGCCCAATGCCATGAAGCTCTTGGCGACGTCGTTGCAGATATCGCGGAATTCGGAATAATTGTGGCGAATTCCCATTTCATGATAGACGACGGCGTTATTCTCGCCAAACTGCTCGGCTACGATGTCGACGAGTTGGCCGATGGTGGTCCGACCGACTTCAAATTGGGGTAGTTGCATGCGTCCTCCTTAGCTTCGAGGCGGTTGAAATGTTGGAATCGTGTGTCAGAATTTGATCCAAAAAAATTTTTCTAACACAAATAAAAAAGTTTTAAAACAATTTATGAAGGTCATTCATTTGAAGGACGAAAAATGCTCTGCAGTGAAGGTCAAGAGGCATCGACGAGAACCTGAATTTTATTGCAGTAAATTAAACCTCGGGCTAAGCCTGAGCGACCCGAAGAGGTTCGGACCGGTCCGGCGAGACATTCAACCGGCAAATGGTCATTTGAACGTCGAACAGTGAACATCGAACGTCCAACGTCGAATGCGGAGATCGCTTCGCTCCGTCAATCGGTTAAAAGAATCGCCGGTATTTGGTGCGGTCTGTGAAATAGGGTTCAATCGTATTAAAAACGATAGAATGCCTAATTCGAAGTTCGAAGTTGGACGTTCGATGTTCGGCGTTCATGGGTTTGGGCCTTAGCCCCCTTCGGAGGGGGCTTCATCAAACCACCCGCTAAGCGGGTGGTCGGTGATTTTTCAACACCCTTCTTTGCGCCTTCGCTTGAGGCTTTCTTTAGAATATGGACTTTGTCCGAACTATTCGTTTTAATCTGTTCCGCCACCGTCACCTATGGGTTGAAGGCGGCAATTGAACGAAAGGCACAAGTTATAGAATTGCTGTAAATCCTGCCCCGTCTTCGCATCGATATTCGTTCCAATGCCACGTTCGATTGCCCCTTCCCGGATTAATTGGCTGTCAGAAGCCGGTCAAGGGTCTATCGGTATTACGCCGGCTTGGTTGCCAGATAAACCACATGCCGGAACCCGCCCCTTCGTGACTGGTGATGGGTGGCAAATAATCCAGCCTGTTTCAGGCGTTTGGTAAAGCCGGCATCGTAGTTTTCACCCCACACGGCGAACACGCCACCGTGCTTGAGGGCCGCTTTGGCGTTCTGAATGGCGGTCCTCCCAAAAAGCGGATCATCACGCTTGTGGGTGTGCATATAGGGACCGCTATAAAGATCCAAGATGATGGCATCGAATTTGTCAAGCGTGTCATCTGCGGCATGGCGGTGTATCAGGTGCGCGACGTTGCTGATCGCCACCTCAACGCGTGAGTCCGTGACGGCGCTGTCCGTTAAAACGGCCAGCGCTCCCCGGCACCACGCCTCTATCACAGGATTTAATTCCGCCACTTCGATTCTGGCCGACGAGGGCAGGGTGTCGAGTATGGCTCTTAGCGTAAAGCCCATGCCCAATCCGCCTACAAGCACCCGTGATTGAGCGTTTGCTTTGAGGTGTACACAGGCAAGCACGCCCAACGCTTTTTCGGACCGATGGGCCATGCTGTTCATCAGCACGCGACCGTCCACGCAAATCAGAAAATCCCGTTCTCCACGTTGCCGCAGCTCAAGAAGCCCCTCATCGGTTTGGACGGTTTCAATAGTTCGCCAGGGCAGTGCCATAGGTGGCGTTACCTCTCTGTAAAAAACTTATTCCGCTGCTTAAAAAAGGAGGGCTTGCATAACACTATTCAAGCATAAAGGAAATCTCTTCCTGGTTTCCCATGTTGCCTTCACCTACCCCACACGCTATATTCAACACTCGATTCACCCATGAAGAGGTTGTAAAACCGATTATAACAGTCGATTGACGACAATAAACCCATCGCCCGGGCTGATTTGATTCTATTTTTTTTCGGTCGATGCTGAAAGACTATCATTTTGCCCCTGAAACCCAGTTTTGAAGAACTCGATTACCGGAAAACCCCCATGGGCGAGCTGGTCCTTCAGCGCCGGACCATACTGTCTCTCGAAGGCCGCGAAGTTTACGAGGTTAAACTCGGCGAAGCGTATCTCATGTCAAGCCTGTTCCATGACTCGGAAGTGGCGCTGGCCGATATTGCATTGGGTGCGTTGGACGGCACGGGATGGGATATCGTGGTGGGTGGCCTGGGGTTGGGCTATACAGCCGCCGCGGCGTTAAAATACAAACAGATCGAGCGGGTGATCGTCGTCGAAGCGCTGGCGCCGGTTATCGATTGGCATCGTCGGGGGTTGGTGCCCAACGGCACGCAACTGACCCAGGATAAACGTTGCATTTACCACCATGCCGATTTTTTTGACCTGGCTCGTGGCGAGGGCTTCGATCCGGATGTGAAAGACGCCCGGTTCGACGCCATTTTGCTGGACATCGATCATACCCCGGAATTCTGGCTGCACAGCAGTCACGCGGATCTCTATTGCGAAGCCGGCCTGCAACGGCTGAAATCTTTTTTAACACCCAATGGCATCTTCGCGCTCTGGTCAAACGATGCGCCACAAGACAGGTTCCTTCGACGTCTGTCGGCTGTCTTCGCCGGCGCCGACGGCCGGGAGATTCAATTTGACAACCCTCTGCAGCAGACCATCTCAACCAATGGCGTATACATCGCCCGCTGCGGATAGCTGTATGGTTGACTCGATGGACTCAACCGCCCGATTGAATGCCGGAAAAATGGGTTCCTGTTGTGCGTTTCCCGATCCCCAACGACTGCATTTCAATAGTATCAGAATTTGAGCCACTCAGTTGGGGAGAAAGGAAGCAGTTAAGGCTGAGTTTCTCGCGGTGACATCAGGAGAATGTCGACAAGCGCAATGTGCTGAATGCGGCCCGAAGTTGCCAGAAGGCCGGAATGGATTATTTCGTTTCATTCGTTACCGATTTTTCCGAAGCCGATGACCCTTATGAGCAATATTTGCGCGATCACGGCCTGACCTATTTTCCCGAACCCATCAGAATTGTGCGGCCGGCATATTCACGGTAGCATCGTTTATTTCCAGATGGCCCGATTCAAAGCATGGGAAAAATTTCAAACGGAAATAACGAGAAAATGTGCAAAATAGACCCTAACGTTGCAAAAGCCGGAGGGCTTCAGAGACAAGGCGCCGAGGGGGAAGCTGTAATGATTCTACCGCGAGCCCTCGGCAACGCGGTATCTGAAGTCCTCCGGCTTTCCCGAAAGGGTCGAAAAGATGCTACACCCTTTTTGTCTCACGCGAAGACGCTAAGAAAAAACAAACGCTGCGCTCCTGGTGTGATCAAAAACCCTTTGCGTTCTTTGCGCCTTCTCGTGAGGCCTGCTTTCATCGCGGTCAAGGACCGATCCTATAACAGCCCGAAATATTGCTATTTTGCTGCTTTCGCCGGAAGCGCCGACCATACCTGCAACAATGATTTTCCATTTTCGGTTCCGGATGCAATCCCTCTGGATTCGGGCAAAACGCGGAAAGCCAGCCCCATGAACTTCTATCTTCTAACTTCACATCAGGGGGTTAACGAAAGCTTCTTTCAGGAAAGGGAAGTCTTTTTCGGATACACCGGAGCGGGCATAGACCGATGGCCATTCGGATAAAAACGTCTGCTTGAGGCGGTCGATGATCCGCCGGCCGTCATCCGGTGTCAGGCCGAAGACCGGGCACACGGAAAGTGTGTTTTCCAGGGTCGCCCGCCGGCTGCCGTCCATTCCGACGCCCAGGGTAAGGTTGCGGGGCACACCCGGTCCCATATCCGGTTGAGGAACGACATCGTATGCCGGTGAAAGCTGCCAGCTGTGACCGGGCTGGTGAATGAATCCGTGGTTGCGCAGATGATCGTCGGCATTGTTGCACAGGATATTGAAAACCATCCGCATGAAAAATGGATGAAACCATAAGCATTGTTCTCTCTGGCCATGTTCACTCACCCCTTTAAGGCTCAAAAATTCAAATCCACCTTGCCGCGGGCGGGCCGTATGCGCCGGGTTTTCTCATGGCGCTCCCGGTCCAGAATGTTGCCCACCGTATCGTCTTCGGGACGGGCCAGGCGGGCCAGATCGTTTTCCAGACCCAGCGCCAGCAGGGCTGCGGCCAGCACGCCGAGACTCACCCCCGGGTCGCCGGCTTCAAGGCGGCCAAGCGTCTTGCGGGTCACGAACATGCGCCCTGCCAGGTCCTGCATGGTCATCTTGCGCCGTTTGCGGGCCAGCCGGATCTGTTGCCCCACTTCGGTCAGCTTTTGCTTCACGGCCAGCGGCAGTCCGTCTTTTCCAAGTGTTTTGTGAGTCATATTATACCCAATTCGTTTAATTAAGGGTATTAATTAACGCATTTTATTGGCTGTCAAGAGGCGACAACGATTTATTCTATCAGTCTTCAAGAACGGCTCCAAAGCCGGGAGATTCGGCGATGCGGTGGAAGAGAAATCGACTGAAGCGTAGGGCGCATGGTCGATCTTCTCCGAAAACGGAATATCGAGGAAAACACGCTGGTCATTTTTACCAGCGACAACGGTCCCTGGTACGAAGGCAATCCCGGAGTATTCCGCGGCAGAGAGGGCCAGATGCCGGAAGGCGGTTTCAGGGTGCCGTTCATCGCCAGGTGGCCGGCAAGAATCCCCTTCAATGCCGTCTGCAAGGCCGTTGCCATGAACCCATACCTGTTTCCCACCCTATGCGAACTGGCCGGGCTGAAACTTCCGGAAGATCGTACGATCGACGGAATATGCTCGGGCTTTTGACAGGCAAGGATAATCGCGACACCCGCGAAGCGTTTTACTTTTATCATTCCCGAATGTTGCCGCACAGATGGTAAAGCGCCTTGAATCGTGGGAAAAGGCCAATCAATCGAATTTGCGGGGGTTTGCGGGCAACAAGATGTGATGGTTCATTATTTTTCCAGTTCCTTTTTTATCGCTATACCGACATCTTTAATGTTGTAAGGTTTTCTGATGAAGTGACCGACGCCGATGTCCAGCGCTTTCTTCACACGATCCGTTTCGGCAAATCCACTGGCGATGATCGCTTTCTGCCCGGGCCTGATTTTCAATATTTTTTCAAACGTTTCCAGGCCATCCATCCCGGGCGGCATGAGCATGTCCAAAATCACCAGATCTGCGGTGTTTCTACTCAAATACGATATCGCATCCTCGCCGCTCGATGCGGCGGACACACTATATCCCAATGTAGAAAGAATATTCGATACGATCTCTCTTTGATCGTCCAGGTCATCGACAATCAGTATCCGTTCACCATTTCCCTTGTAATCGGCTTCGTCCAGACTTCGGGCGGGTGACGGGGGGTCATCCTGGCTTGCAGGAAAATACAGTTTAAAGCGAGAACCATTTTTCCCGTCGCTTTCCACATGGATGTGACCATGGTGATCCATGATCGTCCCCCAGACGACGGCCAGGCCAAGTCCCGTTCCGCTTCTGCCCATCACCTTTTTCGTGTAAAACGGTTCAAAAATTTTCTCCATGTCGTCCTGAGATATCCCCGAACCGGTGTCCGCAATCTCCAGCAGAACACACTCGCAGTTATTTATCCCGTCAACATCCTCCAAACATTCTTCACCCGTTTGAATGTTCGCCGTCTTTATTCTGATCTGGCCACCATCCGGCATGGCCTCTGCGGCATTGGACACAAGATTCATCACGGTTTTCGACAGATGAACAGAAGAACCGGAAATCGGTTTCAACGGGTTCGCCAGATCCGTTTTTAGGGACATCTTTTTGTGAAATGATTGAATCTTCATGCATTCCGGACTGGCAAGAAATTGCGTGACAATATCGTTCAAATCGACATGCTCCTTGCAGGCCACACCCCGCCTTGCCAATGTCAGAAGGTCCTGTACGATAACAGCGGCCTTCTCACCCGATTTTTTAATGGTCCGGATAGGCTTGATTAAAGAGCTGCCTTCCGGCAGGTGCATCAGAAGAAGATCCGGATAGCTTACGATGCCGGAAAGAATATTGTTCAGATCGTGGGCAACGCCTCCTGCAATGGTACCCATAAACTCCATTTTCTGGGCGTTTTCCAGTTTCTTTTCGAGTTCATAAAGATCTGTGACATCGCGTGAAATAATCACGCAGCCGGCGACCCGGTTGCCGGAATGGGCGTATGGCGTGCAGACAAGATCCATGTATCTGCGGCCACGCCCCGGAAAACGAATCCAGGTTCTGAATTTGACCACCTGGCCGGAAAAAGCCCTGTCCAGTCTTTTCTTATGGATTTTCCGGGGAAAGATGTCACCTGCAATATCCCATATGTTTTTGCCGATCACCTGTGTGCGGGATTTTTGAAGCACGGTAAGCGCCGCATCGTTAATGGCCTGATAGGTATAAGACAGATCGATCATTGCCATATGGTCGGTTGACGACGCCACGATTCTCTCGTATTTCCGCAGCTCCTCTTCGGCCTTCATTCGGATATCGACTTCATTTTTCAGTTTTACGTTGGCCGAGGACAACTCCCGGGTGCGCTTTTTTACTTTGATTCGAAGCGTCAGGTTGGTCAGGGCAAATAAGATCAACAAGGAGGCAATGCCGATGAGTGTATATTTAATCGAGTTGGGCAGAATCCATTCCGACGGTGCCACGAGCCAATGATTCAACGTCTGGCTGTAGAATGGGTCCTTTTCATCGTGCATTCGCTGCAGATGATTATCGATGACGGAAAGCAGGTCGCTTCCCGAATCCTTTGGCGATGCAAACCGGACCTCGATCGGGTTGAACATGATCGACGTTTCCTGGACAGGAAAACTGCCCTTGTTCTCGATTCCATAAAGCCTGTTGACAACCCCGGCCTGGACCCGATTCGCCTCGATCAGCTCAAAGACGACATCGTATCCATCCGCTTCGATGAAGCGGCAATTCATATTGAATTTCGAGGTCAGCTCTTTGATTCCAAGAAAATGGATATCTTCCATTTTCACGGCGATCTTTTTTCGATCCAGATCAAGAATTGAACTGATGTTGGAGCCTTTGGAGACATACACCTGCCCCCAATTCGTAATTACCGTTTCATAGGTATAGTTATATCTTTTCGCCCGCTCTTTCGAATAGGCGATGGCTGCCATCAGGTCGATCTCGCCGGCTTCCAGTCGATCGATGCATTCCGGCCACGACCCATACACATAGTCCAGGGTCCACTGCTCTCTTTCCGCAATGTGCTCCAGTATATCGACAAAAATGCCTTTCGCTTTTCCGCTGTCATCCATAAATACAAGCGGCTTATTGTGGTACAGCCCAACCCTGACTGTTCTGTCTGCCTCGGCCTCGGGCATTGCCAGGAATTGAAGCAGCGCCGTTAGAAAAATAAAAGCGATCAAACCCTTTTTTAAAAATCCAATTTGTTGATGAATAACCATGTTCTTCTCCGGATTTCAGACCATACGATATCTGCTGTATGGGCTTTAACAAAAATCAGGGTGATTCGGCGGAAAATACAACATCAATGGTTGGCGGGTAGGCTCGATCAAGGAAGAACGACCTGGAATTGGATCTCGGCGGCAGCGGTTAGCGTCAGGAAAAAATCATTTAGGACACAACATATTGCAGGGATATTCTTTTTCAATGGGACAAATTGAATTCGTTGGCCGAGCGTTCATACGTAAAATGCCGGTTTTTTTCTTTACCCCCGGCTTTGTGCGTAGTCCTCCGACCGCCACTTCGATAAACGTGCAAGGACCGAAGCCGGAACTGACGGGTAACTTACGGCTGACGCTAATCAATGGAGAACGGCCTGCGCCGTGGGAAACCGAATATTCCGTGAAGTACGAATTCGGGGAAATTCTTGATTTTTCAAGAATTTCGTTAAAAGAACGCATCCCATTTAAAGTAAACAGCTTTTACGGCCAAAAGTAAAGAAAGATGCGTTTTATAACCTTATCAACCGTTGATAAGTTAGGATCAAACACATGAAATGCGAACCGGAAGACTATGATCTAAAAACACTTCTCGATTCGGAATCATGCCATTTAAAAAATATCAAAGATATACCATGGCGATTGCCTGCGGAAAATATAAACCAAGAAAATCTGAACCTAAAATTTGGTTTGAGTCAATTGAAACCATGAGCCAAATTTTAAGCACTAAAAATATTGAAATCCTTAAGCTGATTGATGAACAGAAACCAGCATCAATACAAGAACTTGCAAATTTTTCTGGAAGAGCGGTCAGCATTCTTTCGCGGACTCTAAAAAATTTCCAGAGGCACGGCATCGTGGATTTAATAGAGGAAAATCGCCGGAAAAAGCCAGTTGCCCTCGCTACTGAATTTAACGTAGAATTATTTTTGTTGTTTCTACATATAGTGGTCGAGCAGAAACCGATTAGGTTGTGAATATAATTTGTGAAAGGATATCGTTACTCGCCATACAAAAACACTAATTCACTTTTCCCCCCGCCTCGCGAAACCGCTCGGTGATGGTGTCGGTCAGTTCTGCGGCGGAATCGAGCAGTTCGGCTACGGCATCCTGACCGTTTTCCCGGGACTGATCAGCCCACTTGCGGTAATCCTCGGCGTGATGGTCGTTGTGCTGGATCCAGTGGTCCAGCAATTTGACGAGCTTCTCCGAAAAAGAGAGCGATCCGTGACTGTGGCCATGGTCGTGATTGTGGTGGTGGTCGTGATCATGGTGATGATGATGATGATCGTGTCCGTGGTCGTGATCGTGGTGGTGGGACATTTGCATTCTCCTGTGCGCTTGGGGTAACCGCCGAATCCAGCCTGCCGCCGGTTTTTCTCAGATTTGACAATTTATGCCCCTGCGGTCCCGAAGTCAACCATCTGATGCCGCGGTTTTTTCAATCCGCTCTTGCCTATGCAGGCGATGGCGGCTAAAACCGAAAGCAACGGCAACACACCGCTTCCATGCAATGGATCTACGACACGATGGGCAACCGCAAACCTTTTGGAATCCGAACCCTGATCGTCATTACCGCCCTGGTGGGCCTTTTCTCGGGCGCCACGGCGGGTGCATTTCTGGCCCTCACCCGGGATCTGCCCCAGATACGGGAACTGGAAAATTTCGAACCTTCGGCGGTCACCCGCGTCTATTCGGCCGACGGGGTGCTGTTGTCCGAACTGTTTCTCGAAAAGAGAATACCGGTATCCATCGACCGGATGCCAACGGCCCTGAAAAAGGCCCTCATCGTAACCGAAGACCGCCAGTTCTATTCCCACAGCGGCATCGATCTAAGGGGCATCCTCCGCGCCATCGTCAAGGACATCATGGCCGGCCACTTCGTCGAAGGGGCCAGCACCATCACCCAGCAACTGGCCAAGACCCTGTTTCTGACGCCGGAGAAAACCCTTAGCCGCAAAATCAAGGAAGCCCTGCTGGCCATCCAGCTTGAACGGCGCTACACCAAGGACGAACTGCTGGCCCTGTACCTGAACCAGATCTATCTGGGAAGCGGCGCTTACGGCGTAGAGTCGGCCGCCCGGCTGTTTTTCGGTATACCCGCTTCCCGAATGAACCTGGCGCAATGCGCCCTGATCGCCGGACTGCCCCAGGCGCCCTCCAGATTCAGCCCCCTGGTCAATCCCGATCTGGCCCGAAAACGGCGCGACCTGGTCCTGACCATCATGCGCAACCAGGAAATTATCAACGAGGCGCAGTATCGGCAGGCCATTTCACAACCGGTACTGGACAGTTCTCCCAAAAGGGCCCAGGGAGGCGCACCTTACTTTCTGCAGTATATCAAACCGGCCCTGGAAGCGTCCGTCGGCCCCGACCTGTTGTATAAAGGCGGGCTGACCATACACACCACCGTCTCCTACCGGTTTCAGCAGGCTGCCGAGCGGGCCGTGAAAACCGGGTTAGCCAATCTTCATAAACAAATTTCCAAGGGCAAGGAAAACAGTACCCTGCCCCAGGGGGCGCTGGTAGCCCTGGACGTCCGGACCGGCGGCATCCTGGCCATGGTGGGCGGCAAGGATTTCTCCGAAAGCCCCTTCAATCGGGCGGTGGATGCACTACGGCAGCCCGGATCGGCTTTCAAACCCATCGTGTACGCCCTGGCCATCGCACGCGGTTTTACCCAGGCCAGCCTGGTGCTGGATGCACCGGTGGTTTTCAAGGGCGGGCCGGACAACACAGACTGGAGGCCCGAGAACTATTCGGGCCACTACCTGGGCGAGATGACTTTGCGCCGCGCATTGGCGCTCTCTAAAAACATACCGGCCGTCCGTCTGGCGGAACGATTGGGGCCGTCGGACCTGGTGCAGTTCGCCCATAAAATGGGCATTCAGACTCCCCTTTCACCGAATTTGTCCCTTGCTTTAGGGACCGCCGGCACCCATCTGCTCGAACTGACGGCGGCAATGTCCGTCTTCCCCCAGGGAGGCAACCACATTGCCCCCTTCGGTGTTACCGAAATTCTGGATCGGGACGGCGAGGCTCTTTGGCGAGCCAGGCCTGCCGTCCGTCCGGTGCTCACCGCCGTCCAGGCGGCCATCATGGTGGACATGCTCCAAGGGGTGATTCAGGAGGGAACCGGAAAACGGGCCCGCCAACTGAACATGCCGGTGGCCGGCAAAACCGGAACCACCAACGATTTCAAGGACGCACTCTTTGTGGGATTTTCTCCGGCAGCAGCCTGTGGGGTCTGGGTGGGCATGGACGATGCGTCGCCTCTGGGCGACAAGGAAACCGGTGCCCGGGCCGCCCTGCCCATCTGGATCGATTTCATGGCCGCCACCCGTTCGGGATCGACACCGCTTTATTTCGACATCCCGGATGGCACGGCAAAAATATTCATGGACCCCGTCACCGGCCGACAGGCGCGTGAAAACGACAAAAATGCGGTCCGGGCCCTGTTTGCCAAAGGGACGGAACCTGGCAAAAAATAGGTTTATTTAAGTTTTAGAAACGGAACGGGCAGGAAGGACAATCTTCCTTTTCTCGGGGTCGGCCTGCTGGCGGTAGAACGTGGCCGTATGGCCAATAAGGCCCACCATATCGCACTTGACGGCTTTTTCCAGCTTTTGGATCACCGCCGCCTTCTTCTTTTTTTCCTTGAATTCTACAAATTTCACCTTGACCAGTTCATGGCGATCCAGGGCCTCATCCATGGCCTTGACCAGGGTCGGCGAAAAGCCCTTTTGCCCGACAAATACAACCGGTTTGAGGGCATGGGCCAGGCCCCGAAGAAATCGTTTCTGGAAACCTTTTATTTTTTCCATGCTAACGTCGCCTTATACGCTTGTGGATCGAATTCACTTTACCGGACATTTCATCTACCTTTTCCTTGATATTGGCGACATTGGCGTCCGTGCTGATGAGAATGCTCTCGATGGAATCCACGTCGGAAATCAGCTTCGCGCAAGCCTGCCTCGTCTCTTGGATCGTGCCGTTCAGGTAAAACAGAAAACCGGTCACAGCAATCATCCACAGGGCCATTACGTAAACTTTCCACTCTCTTTTCATGCGAGCAGTAAAATTGTCCATGGTTTTTCCTTTTTTCCCGGGAGGGGATTCGTTCCATCCGATGACGGCGGCTAACGCCTTTATATTTGGAACGGTACCGGTTCTGCCGGCACATTTCAAGTCATTTATCGGCAAATTGTCTTTACTCAGGGAGTATGGTAAAAGCAATGCATTGACGCTACCAACCCATTATATATCGATACCAATCCAAAAGGTCCTGCCATGAAAATCCAGGAAGAAAAGAGAGACCGTTTTGCCGGCAGCGATGGCACGAGTATTTTTTATCGCCGCTTGATTCCGGAAAAGCCGCGCTTCCGGGTTGTCGTGTCCCACGGTCTGGGCGAGCATTCCGGGCGCTACGGCAACGTAGCCGAGGTCTTGTGCCCCCTGGGAGCGTCCCTTTGGATCCATGACCATCGGGGCCACGGCCGCAGCCAGGGCAAACGGGGCCACGTCAGCGATTTTAGAGACTATGTCCGTGATTTGAAAACCATGGTAGCCATGGCCGAGGGCGAGGGCGAAAAAACGCTGCCGACCCTTGTACTGGGTCACAGCATGGGCGGCCTGATCGCCCTCTCCTATGCCAGGCAATACCCGGAAACGATCAATGGCCTGATCGTTTCTTCTCCCCTTCTCGGTGTGGAGCCACAGCCACCAGCCGCCCTACAGGTGATTGTCCGCCTCTTATCGGTTCTATGGCCGACGCTCTCCTTGAACAACAAACTGGACCCGACCTTCATCAGCCACGACAGCGACCAGGTGGCCGCCTATGTGCAAAGTACTTGGGTCCATGACAGAATCACTGCCCGGTGGTTTGTCCAGTGCATGGCCGAGATCCAGCGAACCGTCGCGGCTCCGCAGGAAATCCGGATTCCCGTTCTCATGCAAATTGCCGGCGACGATCATCTGGTGGACTGCTATGCGTCCCTGTCCTTTTTCAACGCATTGACGGTATCCGACAAAACGCTACACCACTACGAAACGCTCTACCATGAAATTTACAACGAGAATCTCCCGGACCGGGAAAAGGTGCTGGCGGATTTGCGGCAGTGGATTAGCGAACGTTTCCTGTCGTAATTTCTTATACAGCCCGGCCGTGTTCAAAGCGTCTTGAAAAAGGAAGGCGGCTTCGTAAGAAGGCCGAGATCAAGGCTTGCGAATCCTGAGGAATGAGGCGTACTTTGGCGTACGCCGCAGTGACGAAGGATGAAGCGTAACGCCGATATCGGCTTTCTTACGAAGCCGTCAGGTATAGATCAGGTTGAGGTTGATCGGCGGATACTTCCTCACCCCGGGTTTGGGCAGCACATGTTCGGTACCGACGGTGAGCCAGTTCACGTCGGGATTGATCTCCCGCAGCTTACCGTCGTCCGGCGGCCTGGAGTGGTCGGTATAGGCATAGGTAGCCAGAAAGATGCAGACATTGTATTTGCCTTTTTTGGCGATGACGTAGTTCTTCTTGAACGTCCGGGGGGACATCCGCTGGGAATCGGCGATCTGCCGGATCTCTTCATTGGAGAAACGCATCAGGACGGCTTTGGACACGCCGCGTTCTGAGATTCGATACAGGGCACGGGATTCGCTGCTGCCGGCATAAACCGTTGAAATGCAGGGAATGCGCTTCAGGTACTGGGCCGCCACCATGGCGGCCGTGCGGCGCCCTCCCACCATCACCGGCATCCCATAGTACTCGAAAAGTTTGCGCTGAACCACTTCGGCGTATTTGTCTCCCTTCTCGTACAAATCCTTGGAGATATAGCGCAGGCTCTGGGCCAGGTCCTCGGCGGCATCGGCGATGGGCCAGTCGATTCTCACGTGAAAATGCGTCAGGCTGTAGCGGTTCGCAGAAAGGGTCGTGGGGTCGCGTTGGATGAGCAGCGCGTAATCCACCGGCAGAAGCACATTGAGAAAGTCGTAAAACTGCACGGCATCCAGATACTTATGGGTCCGGTCGAACTTCTCGGGAAGCGGCAGGGACTTGGATTGCAGCAAGTTGGTCTTGGTGGGTTTGTTCACATCGAAAAAGCGGATGTATTTTTTGTGTGCCGCGGGGATGACATCCTCCACGAAAATGACGAGGAAGGTCTTCTGGCTCTCGTACTCGATGCCGGGAATTCTGGCCCGCGGTTTGAGTTCCCGTTTTTCGATGAAGGGATACGGCAGCTTACGGTCCGCGAACTGCCGGTAGGACTCGATCAGCGCGTAGTTCAGCATAAACTGATCCAACTCGTCCCGATACAATTCGTAGTAGGATCTTCGTAGGCGGTTAAACTGACTGAGTTCTTCTCTAACACTCCAGAAGGCCAATGCGACTCCCCTCGAGGTGGATTGGGGGTTAGCGACTGCAGTGGGTGCGATGCTTAATGTCGTTTTTGTTAATTAACACAAACAAATAGGAGGGTCAACGGTCTGTGCCGCTTTTTCCGTTGAGTTTTTCGAGCCACCGATAGATGGCGTCGCGAAAACGGATCGTCAGGAAGGCCACCAGCGCCGTCACTGCAAAAACAACGGCAAATACCACGTAGTTTTTTTTGAATAAAAAATCTCCCTGAAGGCTCAACAACAGGGTGCCGGGCATACGGCCGACGGAAGCAATGATTAGAAAGACCTTGAGAGGAATCGCGGTGATGCCCAGAAAAAGGCACAGGTAGTCCTTGGGAAATCCGGGAAAAACGAACAGGATGAACATGACGATGACCCCCTGCCTCTTGGCCAGGTGATCGAAGCGCTGCAAGGTGGGATCGGGGATCCAACCTCTGACGTAGCGCTTCCCGAGAAATCTGCCGATGCCGAAATTGATCCATGAACCCAGTGAGAGGGCCACCGTCGAATAGAGAAATCCCTTGAAGCTGCCGAAAAGATAACCGCCGATAAATCCGGTGGCCTCACCGGGCACCGGTGCGATGATGACCTGAAGGATCTGAACCCCCATGAAGGCCAAGGGGGCACCGTCGCCGAAAGCGGTAACCAGCTGCTCGATCCGATCGCGGTCCGCAAGAAAACGATAGGCCGTCATCAACCCGCTGGCGATCTCATGGCGGAACCATACACCCAGCAGCAGGGCAGCCAGCGTACCACCGGCGACCCAGTACCGTTTCCTGGCGATTGTCTTTTTCAACGGTCTGTCAGTGCAGCAACACCGGGCAATTCTTTTCCTTCCAGAAATTCCAGGGATGCACCGCCGCCGGTGGAGATGTGGGTCATCCGGTCCGCCAGACCGGCCTTTTCCACCGCCGCCGCCGAATCTCCGCCGCCGATCACCGAAATGGCGCCGTTGCGGGTCGCCTCGGCCATGGCGTTTGCCACGGCATAGGTGCCGGCGGCCGTTGCATCGATTTCGAACACGCCCATGGGTCCGTTCCAGACGATGGTCCGGGCGTCTTCGATAATCTTCTGGAAAATGGCCACGGTTTCGGGGCCGATATCCAGGCCGGAATGGTCGGGGGCAATGGCATCGACTGCCGTCGGGACCAGTTCGCCTACGGTGCGGGCGGAAAAATCGAAGCGGTCGCTGCAAATGCAGTCCACCGGCAGCACCAGTTTGTCGCCGCCCTTCTCCATCAGGGACAGGGCGAGGTCCAGCTTGTCCGCCTCCACCAAGGAGTTGCCAATTTCCAGTCCCCGGGCCTTGAAAAAGGTGTAGGCCATGCCTCCGCCGACAATCAGGCGGTCCACTTTGGGCAAAAGGTTGTCGATGACATCGATCTTCCCTGAGATTTTGGCGCCGCCCAAAATGGCCACGAAGGGCCGTTCGGGCTTCGTCAGGGCATCGCCCAGATAGGCGACCTCCTTTTCGATGAGCAAGCCCATGGCACAGGGCGCGATGTAGCGGGTAACCCCCGCAGTCGAGGCGTGGGCCCGGTGGGCCGTCCCGAAAGCGTCGTTGACATACAGGTCGCCAAGGGCGGCCAGGGATCGGGAAAAGCCTTCGTCGTTGTCCGTCTCCTCTTTGTGAAACCGCAGGTTTTCCAGCAGCAGCACGTCTCCTGAGGAAAGAGCCCCGGCGGCCGCTTCGGCGGTTGGTCCGACACAGTCGTCAGCAAAGGCAACCGGTTGCTGCAGCAAAGCTTGCAGGGCTTTGGCGCACGGTTTCAGGGACAACTCCGACACCCGCTTGCCTTTGGGGCGGCCCAGGTGAGACATCAGAATCAGTGCGCCACCCTGCTTGAGAATATACTGGATCGTGGGCAAGGCGGCCCGCAGCCGTTTGTCGTTGGCCACACACCCGTTTTCCAGGGGAACGTTGAAATCCACCCGCATGAGCACACGGCGGTTCTTTAAATCAAGATCGGAGACAGTCAATTTCGCCATGGTATGCTCCTTCCTCTTGCATGCCTTTTATTCAATTGCGGCGTCAGACGATTTCGTAAAACGTTCGAGATCAAGGCTTGCGAGGTCCGAGGAGCGAGGCGTATTCAAGATGCTCCGCAGTGACGAGGGCTGAGCGTAACGAAAATATCGGGCGTTTTACGAAATCGTCAGTTTTCCTTTTTTTATCGTTTTTTGGCGGCCAGGGCTTTTTTGCGGGACCAGCGTTCGAAGAAGCCCACCCTACCGGATTCGTAGGCCCGGTCCACCATCTCCTCACGAATGGCGATCCCGCCCTTTTCCTTCATGGCTTTTCTCAAACACTCGGTTTTGTAAACACAGACCATGCAGGATTCCGGGGTCTGTCTCAGACCGGCTTCACCCAAGGGAAATACGGCTTCCAGATCTCCGAAACAGGGAGGAAATTTTTTACGGTTCACGGTCATGGATTTCGTCTCTTTCCTTGGGAGATGGCTTCGCGGTGATTCACAATTCCTTCCCGGCGCCGATCCCTACCGTCGGCCAGCCCGGCCATTACCCGGCGTCGACGTCGGCTTTGATTCGGGCCACGTGGCCCTGGTCTGCGAAGCTGTAATAACCTTCCCGGCCGATGATCAGGTGTTCGTGAACGGTAACGCCCATCAGGGCGCAGGCCTCGATCAGTTTTCGGGTGATGGCCATGTCGTCCGGCGAAGGTGCCGGGTCGCCGGAAGGGTGGTTGTGCGCAAAAATCACGGCGGCAGCACCGTGGGCCATGGCGGCTTTGACCACCTCCCGGGGGTAGACCGCACTTGCGGTCACCGTCCCCGTAAAAAGGATTTCGTCGGCGATCACCCGGTTTTTGGCATCCAGGTAGATGGCCATGAAACACTCCTCTTTTTTACCACGAATGGTCTGGGCGAGATAGTCGAAAAGGGCCTTGGAGTGGGTGAGCGCCTGCTTGCCTTCGATGTGCCGCTTCAGGTAGCGCCGGCATACGGCCGGTACCAGCTTGATGCCGAAAAGATTGATCGGGCCGATGCCCGGCACCCGGCACAAATCGGCCGGTTCGGCGTCCAGAACCCCCTGCAGGGTCTTGAATTGTTTCAGGGCGGCTTTGGCCGCATCCTTGCAATCTTTTTGCGGCGTGGCCAGGGTGAGCAGCAGCTCGACGACCTCGTAGTCGTGGAAGCCGTCCAGCCCGGAGTTGAGGAAACGATTCCGGAGGCGCTTGCGATGGCCGGCACCCTTGTGAGGCACCTTTTTGGGATCCTCTGTCATCGGCTAACCGCCTTTGGGCTAAAAAACAAATTCCAAGCATCAAATCTCAAATAAATTCCAAGTCCCAATGATCAAATTACAAACGAGAAAGAAAAGCTCTCAGTTTTCGTCCAGCTCCTGCTTCAGATCCCGCGTCATCAACTGGTGCAGCGCCGTTTTGGGATCCAGGTCGTCGTAAAGCACATGGTAGACGGCATGGGAAATGGGCATTTCAACGCCCAGTTTGCGAGACAAGTTGTACACCGAGCGCGCGGTTTTCACCCCTTCGGCCACCATGTGCATCGCCGCCAGCAGATCCTTTAGTTTTTTACCCTCGCCGATCTGCTTGCCGATGGTGTGGTTGCGGCTCAGATCGCCGGTGCATGTCAGAATCAAATCGCCGACGCCGGCCAGCCCGGTAAAGGTTCTCGGTTGGGCTCCCATGGCCAACCCCAACCGGCGGATCTCCACCAGACCGCGGGTGATCAGGGCGGCACGGGTATTGAGCCCCAGCCCCAGCCCGTCGATCACCCCGGCAGCGATGGCGATCACGTTTTTCACGGCGGCGCCCAACTCCGCACCGATGACATCGTCGATGGTATACACCCGGAAATAGGGTGTGGCGAAGGTCTGTTGAACCCGGGCGGCCGCATCTGCGTTTTTGGAGGCCACCGTCACCACGGTAGCCATCTTGCGGGCCACCTCCTTGGCGAAGCTGGGCCCGGTCAGGACGGCCAACCGGTCGTCGGCAAGCCCCGGAATCACCTCTTTCAACACGCCGGACATGGTCAGGTGAGTCTGGTTTTCAATGCCTTTGGAGGCGCTGACCATCACCGTATCCGATCCGATGGCATGTCCGCAGCGCTCCATGGTCTGGCGGGTGACATGGGAAGGCGTCACCACCAGCACCAATTTTTTGCCGGCCACCACCGATTCCAGATCGCCGCTGGGATGAAGGTTGTCGGACAGCCTGACGCCGGGCAAAAAGCGTTGGTTATTTTTTTCCTCGACCATCTGCTGCCGCACTTCGTCTTCGTAGACCCAATGGTCGACGGCAACGCCTTTATCGGCCAGCAGGTTGGCCAGGGCGGTTCCCCAACTGCCGGCGCCCACGACGCCGATGGGAAACGCTGTACTCTCCTCGTTGGTTTTCATCTTCGCTGTTCCCTTGAAGGTTTAACCGGCGCTTTCCGAACCGCTGCCGGCATCTCCGTTTTCTTCTTCCTTTTCCGCCAGTCCGGCGGCGCTGACCACCCGTTCTCCCGGTGCCAGATCGATCAGCCGCACCCCCTGGGTATTGCGGCTGATCACCGACGTGCCGGCAACGGGGATGCGGATCAATTTGCCTGTATTGGTGACCAGCATCAGGTCGTCTTCGTCGTGAACCAGAATAATTTTGACGACATCACCATTGCGGTCGCTGGTTTTGATGGTGATCACCCCTTTGCCGCCCCGCCGGTGGATGGGGTATTCGTCGATGGAGGTCCGCTTTCCGTAGCCGTTTTCGGTCACGGCAAATAGGGTTTGGCCGTGCTGCAATACCTCCATGGCCACGATGCGGTCGCCCGGGGCCAGACTCATGCCGCGCACGCCGCGGGCAATCCGGCCGGTGGGGCGCACGTCCGATTCGTGGAAGCGGATGGACTTTCCTCCGGCGGTTCCCAGAAACACGTTCTGGGTGCCGTCGGAAAGCTTGACGGCAATCAGTTCATCCCCCTCGGCCAGCCCCAGGGCAATGATGCCGCCCGTCCGGGGACGGGAAAAGGCCATCAGATCGGTTTTTTTGACGGTTGCGTTGCGCGTGGCCATGAGAATGTGCAGGCCCGGCTCGAATCCGGGAACGGCCAGAACCGCGGTCATGTGCTCGCCCTCGGTGAAATCCAGCAGGTTGACGATGGCCTTGCCCCGGCTCTGGCGGCCGGCCTGGGGGATGTCGTAAACCTTGCACCAGTAGACCTTCCCCAGATTGGTGAAAAAGAGAAAATAGTGGTGGGTGGAGGCCACGAACAGGTGGGAGACGTAATCCTCTTCCTTGGTGCCCATGGCGGTCTTGCCTTTGCCGCCGCGCCGCTGGCTCTGATACAGGGTAATGGGATTGCGTTTGATGTAGCCGGTGTTGGTGATGGTCACCACCATGTCTTCCTCGGCGATCATGTCCTCGATGGTCAACTCGCGGGTATCGGTGAGAATCTCCGTGCGGCGCTCGTCGCCGAATTCTCCCTTGAGGATGTCCAGCTCGTTTTTGATGATGCCCAGCACAAGCTGCTCGCTGCCCAGGATCTCTTTAAAGCGGGCGATGTCCTTGAGCACCGCCTCGTACTCTTCGACAATTTTGTCCCGTTCCAGGCCGGTGAGGCGCTGCAGGCGCATGTCCAGAATCGCCTGGGCCTGGATTGCACTGAGGTCGAACGCGTTAATCAGGCGCTCTTTGGCTTCCGGCGGATTTTTGGATTCCCGGATCATCTGGACCACTGCATCCAGGTTGTCCAGGGCCACTTTCAGCCCTTCGAGAATATGGGCCCGGGCCTCGGCCTTGTTCAACTCGTAGCGGGTGCGGCGGACGACGACTTCCTTGCGATGCAGGACGAAGTTCTCCAGAATCTGCTTCAGATCGAGAATTTCCGGACGGTTGTTGACCACCGCCAGCAGAATGATCCCGAAGCTGCTGGCCATCTGGGTGTGCTTGTACAACTGATTGATGATCACGCCGGACATGTGGTCTTTCTTCACGCCCATGGCGATGCGCATGCCCCGTCGGTCGGACTCGTCGCGCACATACCGCAGCCCCTCGATCACCTTATGCTTCATCAGTTCGGCGATCTTTTCGATCAGCCGCGCCTTGTTCACCTGGTAGGGAATCTCGGTGACGACGATGGTTTCCTGTCCGGTTTTCTTGTCTTCCTCCACGTTCACCCGCGCACGCATACGGACGATGCCCCGGCCGGTTTCGTAAGCGTCCCGGATGCCCTGGATCCCGTGGATGACACCGGCGGTGGGAAAATCCGGCCCCGGAATGTGGGCCATGAGCTGTGCGCAGGTAATTTCCGGATCGTCGATCAGGGCCTTGATGCCCTCGATCACCTCGGCAAGGTTGTGGGGCGGAATGTTGGTGGCCATGCCCACCGCGATTCCGGACGATCCATTGACCAGCAGCGCGGGAAACTTGGCCGGCAGCACCGACGGCTCCTCAAGGGACTCGTCGTAGTTGGGAATGAAGTTTACGGTTTCCTTGTCCAGGTCTTCGAGCATCTCGTGGGCCAGCCGCATCATGCGGACTTCCGTATACCGCATGGCGGCGGCCGGATCGCCGTCGATGGAGCCGAAGTTGCCCTGGCCGTCCACCAGAGGGTAGCGCATGGAAAAGTCCTGGGCCAGGCGGACGATGGTGTCGTAAACCGCGCTGTCGCCGTGGGGATGGTATTTACCGATCACGTCACCGACGATGCGGGCCGATTTTTTATACGGCTTGTTGTAATCGTTTTTCAGGTCCCGCATGGCATACAGCACGCGGCGATGAACGGGCTTGAGCCCGTCACGCACATCGGGAAGCGCCCTGCCGATAATCACGCTCATGGCGTAATCGAGGTAGGACTTCTTCATCTCAGCTTCGATGCTGATCTCGGGGCTCTGTACAACTTCGCTTAGGTTGTCGTTCATGTTCTTGGATTCATCCTTACTTTGACCTTACCGGCAGACCACCGGGCCGTTTCTCGACGCGGCCGCCTTTCCGGTCAGGGTTGGGAGTGTTCGATCAAATTCTGGTAGCTGCTGTGGTAGATCTCGGTAAATGTAAGAAAGGCGGTGGCGATCAGGGGCCCGTAAATAATGCCCAGAATACCGAAAAGCTTCAGCCCGCCGATGATGGATAAAAATACCAGCAGGGTGTGCATCTGAACCCGCTTCCCCACCACCTTGGGTTTCAGGATATATTCAACGCCGCCGGACAGCAATAGATAAAAAACCAGGAAAAAAAGTCCGGTGCCGATGCGTCCTTTCAGAAAAAGAAAAATGACTGTTGGGACGAACACCGCGCCGATGCCGATGATCGGCAAAAAGGCCAGAAGGGCCATGATTACGCCCCAAAGAAAAGCCGACTGCAGCCCGAAAATCCAGAACAACGCGCCGCCGGCCAACCCCTGAATGGCGCCGCAAAAGCCGTTTCCAATAAGGATGGCGCCGGCCATGCCGCTGAATTTTTCGATCAGCCGCGCATCCTGTTCCTCGGGCAAAGGAGACAGGTCGATGATAAACCGCACCAGTTTCGAACCGTCGATGAGCAGAAAAAAGATGACCAGCAGCATCAGGAAAAAATTAACCAGAAAAGAGAGCGTATTGGAGGCAATGGCACGGGCCTGGTCGTAAAGAAACAGGCCCACGGCCCGGCCGATTTCGGAGATGGTGTTTTTCAGTTCCTCGCCGGTAATTGCGATATCGAAATTGGCCAGCAGCGGATTGATGCGTTCCAGCATGGCGCTGTTGGTAAAATGGGTGGTAACGAAGCTGGAAAGCGCGGGACTCCTGGCCAGTTGAACCAGTTCGTAAGCTTCCTGGGTCAGCACTCCGACAAAAAAGACAATGGGCACGAACAGGATGAAAAAAATTAACATGCAGGTCAAAAAAGAGGCCATGCCGGGGCTGATTTTCTCACAGGACGCCATTTTGCGGTACACCGGGTAAAAGGCGCCGGTGACCACCGCCCCTAAAACGATGATGGAAAAAAAAGGCGACAGCAACCACCCCATGAGATACATGGAAATAACGAAACAGGCCAGAAAAAACCATAGTATACGATTTTGGGAGGTCCGATCCTCCATGGCTCCTCCAAAAATCCGGCGGCGGCGGCAACCGACCGACGGAAAATCGGGGGTTGCGGCACAACAGGCCGCGTTAAAAGGACGGCCGGCAGTTTTTTTCGCGATTCGGATGCGTTGTTTCGGTTTACCGGCACAGGGCCCAACGAAATCTGCGCAAACGCCTTGGCTAAACGAAGAAGAGGCATTTGCGCAGAAAGGGTAACGAACGCGTCAGACTCGGACGGTCGGATGTCGGTCGAAATTGCCGTTGAAAAAGGGAAACGACGGCTTATTTGCTGACGATGGCACCGGCGAATAGATAGAGCAGTATCTCATAGACGGCGACCGGTACGTAGCTGCCGGCCATGCCGTAGATAATTCCGCCGCCGATAATGGCGGGCACCATGAAAAACACCAGAATGCCCAATTTTCTGCTGATATCCATACGCGTCAGTCTCCTCTTGCCGGTGTCGCGCCATCGCTGGCGAGGGCGTTGATTCCGTTTACCTTAAGCGATCTTTCTCTACCAATAACATATGAAAAAGTAAAGAAAAAAATCACTTTTCGACCACCATCGCCATCCCCATGCCGCCGCCGATGCACATGGTGATCAGGCCGGTGGAATAGCCTTTTCGTTTCATGTGATGCATGGCGGTAACCATCTGACGGGCGCCGGTGCAGCCGATGGGGTGCCCCAGGGAGATGCCGCTGCCCAGTTCGTTGGGGCGCTGTGTGTCGATGTCCAGTTCCCGCATACAGCCGATGGCCTGGGAGGCAAAGGCCTCGTTGAGTTCAATCATCTCGATGTCGGCCAGGGTCATGCCGGTGGCGGCCAGCAGTTTCTTGATGGCCGGTACCGGGCCCAGTCCCATGTAAGCCGGGTCCAGACCGCCGGAGCGGAAGGCTTTGATTTTGAGGATGGGCTCCAGGCCCAGTTCGGCGGCTTTTTCGGCGCTCATCAAAAGAACGGCGGCCGCACCGTCGTTGATGCCCGAGGCGTTGCCGGCCGTTACGGTGCCGTCTTTCTTGAATGCCGGTCTCAATTTGGCCATCTTTTCCATATTGGTGTCCATGGGGCGTTCGTCGGTATCTACGACGATGTCCCCCTTGCGGGACTTGACGGTCACGGGCACGATTTCCTCGGCAAACAGTCCCCCCGTGATGGCGGCACGGGCGCGGTTATGGCTGAGAACACCCAGTTCGTCCTGTTCCTGACGACTGATATTATAAAGGCTGGCGATGTTTTCGGCGGTCATCCCCATGTGGTAGCCGTAAAAGATTTCGTACAGGCCGTCGAAAACCATCAGGTCGTAGATGTCGCCGGTACCGGTGAGTTCCATGCGATGTCCCCAGCGGGCCTTGGGCAGCGCCATGGGCGCCAGGCTCATGTTTTCCATGCCGCCGGCCAGCACTACGTCCGATTCCCCGGTCATGATGGCCGAGGCCCCCAGCGCAATGGCTTTCAGGCCGCTGCCGCAAACCTTGTTGATGGAAAAGGCCGGCGTCTCCTTGGGAAGTCCGGCACGGATCATGGCCTGCCGGGCGGGGTTCTGGCCCTGGCCCGCCTGAAGGACATTTCCCATGATAACTTCATCGATAGATACCTTGGGCACATCCTCGGACCAGTCCATGGCATCTTTTTCCAGTTCGACGCGTCCCTGGTCTTTCAAGGCCTCCGGTGCCGCTGCCTTCAGGGCGTCGCTGGGATGGGGGGCAACGCCGGCTCTCTTCACGGCTTCTTTCATGACGGTGGCACCCAGATCCACCACCGGAACACTCTTCAGGCACCCCCCGAACGATCCCACCGCAGTTCTGGCTCCGCTGACAATGACGACCTCTCTCATCGCGTTTTCCTCCTGTTGTTGATTCTTGTCGGTTCAACTGATATGCATGAATCGTTAAATCGATTTTCTATCAATCCGAACGGTTTTGCTCATTATCACAGAATCCGCGAAGGTGTCCAACACGAAATGAAACGCCGCCTCTTTGCACCGGCCGTCCTTCTCATCGGCCTGCTGAGCGCTCAGGTCGTGGCCACCGCCCACGTCTACCTCTCCAATCTGGACCTGCTGCAGACCACCGAGACGGTGATAGGCGCGGGCTACCTGGTCGTTCCCAACGCTTTGGTCGCCCAGCGGCTCGGTTCGCTGGCCACCGCCATGGCCGGCGGGCTGTTTTTTACCCTGAGCATCGGTGCCGGCCTCTCTCTGGCCACCCTGGCTGGCGTATGGCTCTGGGACCGGGCCTTCCAGCGTCGCTTCAAAGCCACTTTTGCCTGTCTGCTGGTGTGGACCTGCGGACTGATCGTCGTCAATGGCAACGGCTGGAACCTGGTGGCCACTACCTACTGGGTGGTGGTGCCGCTGGTGACGGCCGTGGCCGCCACCCAACTGCTGCCGCCCCGAACGACGCTGCTCTCCCCTCTGGGCGTTTTGTGGCCGGTATCCGCAGCCATCGTTCTGGCCCTGCTCTGGGGGATGGTGATGGACCGTCACATGTTCACCAATATCCGCGACCACCTGCTGCTGGGCAACCGGGCCGGGCAGGCCATCACCGCCGCCTACTACACCTATACCCTTTTCCCGGCCGAGGCTTTCAAATCGCTGGAGCAAAAACAAATCCGCACCTGCGTGCTGGACCGTTCCCTGCCCGGATCCCTTCGGTCGCGACTCGAACGCACGCTTCGCTCCCGGGACTATCTGCCCGTGGCAGCCGGCCATCCGGCCGATCTGACCCTTGCCCAAAACAGCCAGTCCATGCAACTGGAGCTGATCAGTGGTCATCGAACCGTGTTTCAGGTTTCCCAAAAAGAGCTGCTCACCCACCCCGACGAGGTCCTGACCCGCTATTCCCGGGAACTGGACCGCGACGGCATGTTCCGGAGGCTGACCCTGACCTGCCTGCTGCTGGGCTTTCCGCTGGTCCTGTTTGCGTTCCTGTATAGTTTCCTGGGCTGCCTGCCCGATCTTTTTTTGACCGTCAACCTGTCCAACGTCATCGCAGCCGTCGTCTGCATCCTGGTGGGTGGAATCCTGCTGGTCCCGGTCTATCAGGGGCATTCCGCCCCCCCGGCAGCCACGGATCCCGCCACGGCCCTTTCCGCGGCTTCGGCCACCGCACACATCGCGGCCCTGCGGCAGGCCTGCGATGACCGGCGGGACGTTTTCGTGCAGGCCCGGAAACAGGGGCTCGAAAAAAGCCCCCATGTGGCCGTGCGCTACTGGCTGGCCCGCAGCCTGGCCTATTCGAAACGGCCGGGCGCCCGGGCCATGCTGCTCGACCTTGTCGACGACCCGGTCCCCGTTGTGGCCTGTCAGGCGCTGTGGGCCTTAGGACAACGCAAGGACCGGCAGGTGATCCCCGAAATCGTCGAACGGATCGACAATTCTTCCCACTGGTACATCCAGATGTACGCCTATCGCGCCTTGAGGACAATAGGATGGGTTCAGCCCGAATCTCCACAGCTTTCCTACTGAAATCGCTGCTGGCCGTGGCCGTCGCAGAGGCAGCGGCCACCGTCCTGGCTGCCGTTGTTCCGCTGCCCCGGCTTTGGCTGATTGCCGCGACCCGGACGGTGCAATTGGCCGCGGTATTAATCCTGGCCTACAGCCAAACCGGAGGATGGCAAATGCTGGGACTGGACCGCAGCACCCTTGTCCCAGGCATTCGACACGGGTTGATCTGGTCGGCCGGTTTCGCCGCGGCCGCCGGGCTGATGTTTCTGGGCCTTTTCATGGCCGGCGAAAATCCCCTTGCCATGATCCGCTCGCCGCTGCCGGCGTCCCCGGCGGACAAGGCGCTCTTTTTCTTCGTGGGTGGAATCGTGGCCCCGGCGGCCGAAGAAGCGGTCTTCCGCGGGTTGATTTTCGGATACCTGCGACGCTGGGGACTTATTGCGGCCATCCTGATCTCCACCGGCCTGTTCGCCGCCTTGCACTTGCCGACCATTCCTGTCACCCAGATCGTGGGCGGCTTGGTCTTCGCCACAGCCTATCATATCAGCGGTAGCCTGGTGACGCCCATCGTGATCCACACGCTCGGCAATCTGGCCATTTTCGCACTCTCCTTATTCGCGGCTTGACAGTTTCCGACTGTTTTAATAGCATTAATTTCTGATACTTTTATCGACATATGTTGAATACGGATCTCCAGCTCAGTCGGAGACCTCATCCCGGATATTATGTGAATTCAAATGAGCACCGAAAAAAAAGACAAAAAACACACCGGATTGGCCACCCTTTTCGACGGGGTGGAATTGAAAAGTTTTTTCATCAATTACCTGTGGTTCATCATCGCCGTCGAAATCCTGATTTTCCTGGTGAGCTTTCTGGGCAATCTGGGGCCGGAAAAAGGCCCCTTCCCCTGGAAGTTCTACTTCTATGTGTCCTTTATCACGCCGGTAGCCATCACCTTCCTGCTGGGCGTTTTCATCATGGGCTTCAACCACTTCATTTTCGGCAGCATGTCGACCCCGGGAGAAGATGGGGTGATGGGCGCGGATGTGGAAGAAAGTCGATCCAAGCTTTTTCAGTTCAACCTCTTTCTCACCCATATGAAAAAGGTGCCTTTTTTGCCGGCGCTGTTCACCCTGGTCGCCTGCACGGTGCTGTTTTACAAATTGGACGCCATCTTCCTGTTTATCTTCAATGCCGGGGAGAAGATGGTCACCTACAGCCTGATCGCCTGCGGCGTGCTGCTGGCGGCGGGCCTGATTTTTGGCATCGCCTGGATCGTGAGCAATTACAAACTCAGCAAAAAGCATATGGAGCACGAGTACCGTTACCGCAACGACGTGATGGACAAACTCGGTTTTCTCATCATGGAAGACGATACGGTCATCGACAAGAACGGCAAACTGATCAGCCAGAAGCAGCCGCTTTTGCCGGAATCCCAGAAGTTGTCCGAAGAGCGGGAAACCCTCAAAATTATGCCCCCGTCCAAATAGCCGGGCCGTGATCGGGCGGCCAGCACATTTTTTTTCGAAAGCAATGCAAACGAGCCTTTCCCGTCTGCGCCCAGTTCCCCCTTTCTTCCGTCGGTTGACGGTCAACGAAAACGGATTTGTCGTCAACCCGGTGGCGGCCACCATCTTTTTGGGGCTAGTGCTGATCGTCATCACCTACTCGGCCCTGGATCTCAGCGGGGCCTTGCACCGGCTGGGCCCTTACGGACCGCTGCTGCCCATGCTGGTCATCGCATGGCTGCTGGTGGGGATCTACTTTCTCGCCAAACGTCTGAAAAAGCGGTCGGCCCGGATCCGCATCAAGGGCCCGCTCTTCATGCGTTCGCTCATGGACGACTGCCTTGAGCGGACCTGCGGCGTGCTGAGAAAACGGCTCGAGGCACCCGAAATCTCCTCCAGACAGATCCTCAATGAGATCCTGACCGACAAAATGCTGCACATTTGCGCCACGGACTGCCTGCGGTTTTCCGACATTCGCCGGCAGATCGAGGGCTGCGGCCTGAAAGGCACCCGGGGCCTGGAATTCTCCTGCCTTTTTCAGACGGAGGTGGAGTACGGAAAACGGGAGCTGCCCGGAGAAATCCGCCAGGTCGTCGACACCGTTGCCCGCAGCCGACCGAATCTCGAAGAACTTTTGGAGCGGCTCAAACGCGCCCATCGCAACCTTTGCACGGGCACGGGAGATATTCTGACTCTCCTGCCGCCGGACCCCAAAAAGGTGGAGCGCCTTCGCGCCGTTCATCGCTACCGTCCGCCAACCCCGCAACGTGCAAAACGCATGGCCTTCGCGCTGGAAACCCTGGCCTACCTGAAAGCCACCCGCCACGAAAACGTCAACCCCATGGACCGCAGGCGCTATGACACCGTGGCCGCCGAGATTATCCCCAGGATAGCCGACGCCGTCAACGTCTACAAGAGCGCCTGGCAGGATCTGGTGGATGCCTACGAAAAGCCGCGCCACGATCGCGAAAATCCCTAACCGACCGGAACCGTCCATGTTTGCCTTGAGCCAGGAAGCGCTGTACGAAGAGGAAATCAAAAAAAGCCGGTTCATCGTCAAGGCCGCCGGCGTCTTAAGTTCCGAGGCGGCCATGGCCTTTCTGGAAAAGGTCCGTGAAGCGAAGGCCACACACAACTGCTGGGCCTACCGCATCGGCCAGAAGTACCGTTTTTCCGACGACGGCGAACCCGGGGGAACCGCGGGCAGACCGATCTTGAACGCCATCGAAAAGCAGGACATCGATGGGGTCATGGTGGTGGTGGTCCGTTATTTCGGGGGCATCAAACTGGGTGCCGGCGGATTGGCCCGCGCCTACGGCGGATGCGCGGCCAGATGCCTGCAGCAGGCCAAGCTGAAGCGGATCGTACCCCAGGCACAAGTCCACTTGCAGGTCGGGTTCGACCACATCGGCGCGCTGTACGCCATCATCGACCAGTTCGGCGCGGCCAAACTGGCGGAAACGTACACGGACAGCGGCCTGGACATCCGGCTGCAGATGGACCGGGCCAAACGTCAGGCCCTGGTCACGGCCCTGACCGATGCCAGCGGGGGCAGCATCCGGCTGCTGGAGGGGTGATGATCCGCAGCTACGAAATCCAGACCAATGAACGTCGAACATCGAACGTCCAACTTCGATCTTCGAATACTGTAATTATTCGATCCTCGCATGATAATCCTGCAAAGAGCGCACCTTGGGAACGCCTTCCCGCCGGGCGGCAATGCCTTTGGCTGCCGCGATGGCTGCCGCGGTGGTGGTGATGTAGGGAATCTTGTATTTGATGGCCGCCCTGCGGATGTCCGAACTGTCCTGGGCGCTTTTGCTGCCGCTGGGCGTGTTGACCAGCAGCTGAATGTCGCCGCACTTGATGGCATCCACCAGGTTAGGCCGGCCCAGGTCGAGTTTGGAGACCAACTCGGTCTCGATGCCGCGCTCTGCAAGAAAGCGGTGGGTGCCTTCGGTGGCCATGATCCGGAAGCCCAGTTCCCGGAACCGGCGCACGGGTTCGATGGCGGCGGTCTTGTCCCTGTCGGCCACCGTGAAAAGCACGGTCCCTTCAAGCGGCAATGCGGTCTGGGTGGCCTCCTGGGCTTTGAAAAATGCCCGCCCGAAAGAGTGGGAAAGCCCCAGGACCTCGCCGGTCGAGCGCATCTCCGGCCCGAGCAACGGATCCACCTCGGGGAACATGTTAAAGGGGAAGACCGCCTCCTTGACCCCGTAATGGTGGTTGCGGCGGTCCTTGATCTGCAAATCTTTGAGGGTGCGCCCAAGGACCACCTGGGTGGCCACCCGGGCCATGGAGAGCCCGCAAACCTTGGAGACGATGGGAACGGTCCGCGAGGCCCGGGGATTGGCTTCCAGGATATAGACCGTATTTTCATAAATGGCGTACTGGATATTCATCAGTCCGACCACATTGAGAGCCGTGGCGATCCGTCGCGTGTACTCCCGGATCGTGTCGAGGTGCTTGGGCGCCAGACTGATGGGCGGAATCACGCAGGCCGAATCGCCGGAGTGGATGCCGGCCAGTTCAATGTGCTCCATCACGGCCGGCACGAAGGCATCGCGGCCGTCTGCGATGGCGTCGGCCTCGGCTTCGATGGCGTTGTCCAGAAATTTGTCGATCAGAATGGGACGTTCGGGCGAAAGCTCCACCGCCGCATTGACATAGCGGGCCAGCATCCCGTCATCGTGAACGATCTCCATGCCCCGGCCCCCCAGGACATAGGAGGGGCGAACCATCAGGGGGTAGCCGATGCGCGCGGCGATCTCCCGCGCCTCTTCGAGACTGGCCGCCATGCCCGATTCGGCCTGGGGGATGCCCAATTCCTGCATGATCGTCCGGAAACGATCGCGGTCCTCGGCCAGATCGATGGTATCCGGCGTGGTGCCCAGGATGGGGACACCAGCTTCGGCCAGTTCACGGGCGATATTGAGCGGGGTCTGCCCGCCGAACTGGATGATGACCCCTTCTGGTTTCTCCTTGGCGTAAATGCTCAGCACGTCTTCCACGGTCAGGGGTTCGAAGTAGAGCTTGTCCGAGGTATCGTAATCGGTGGAAACCGTTTCCGGGTTGCAGTTGACCATGATGGACTCGTAGCCGGCGTCCCGGATGGCCAACGCGGCGTGGACGCAGCAGTAGTCGAACTCGATGCCCTGGCCGATGCGGTTGGGACCACCGCCCAGCACCATGATCTTGGGCCGCTCGCTGACCGTGACCCGGTTCGGCGCGTTGTAGGTCGAAAAATAGTAGGCGGCATTTTCCACGCCGCTGACCGGCACCGGCTCCCAGGCCTCGACGACGCCCATGGCCGTGCGCTGTTCCCGGATGCTGTTTTCCGGGACCTCCAGCAGCATCGACAGATAACGGTCGGCAAAGCCATCCTGTTTGGCGCGTTGGAGCAATTCGTCGGGCAGCGGACCGCCCCGGTGGATCAAAATCTCCTCTTCCAGCGCTACCAGCTCCTTCATCTGCTCGATAAACCAGGGTTTGATATGGGTCAAATCGGCAAGGTCCTCAACGGCGGCCCCCTTGCGCAGCGCCTCGTACATCAGGAACTGACGTTCGCTGGTGGCTGCGGTCATCCGTTGCATCAGGGTCTCCAGGGACAGGGTGGCAAAGTCTTTGGCAAATCCCAAGCCGTAGCGGTTGATTTCCAGGCTGCGGATGGATTTCTGGAAAGCTTCCTTGTAGTTCTTGCCGATACTCATCACCTCGCCCACGGCCCGCATCTGGGTGCCGAGGCGGTCTTCGATGCCCTCGAACTTCTCGAAGGCCCAGCGCGGGAACTTCACCACCACATAGTCCCCCGAGGGGGTATATTTCTCCAGCGTGCCGTCTCGCCAGTAGGGGATCTCGTCCATGGTCAACCCGCCGGCCAGAAGCGAGGAAACCCGGGCGATGGGGAATCCGGTGGCCTTGGAGGCCAGGGCCGAGGAGCGCGAGGTGCGCGGGTTGATTTCGATCACCACCACCCGGCCGGTTTTGGGATCATGGGCGAACTGGACGTTGGTGCCCCCGATGACCTCGATGGCCTCGACGATGGCGTAGGAGTACTCCTGGAGGCGCTGCTGGAGGGCGGGGTCGATGGTCAGCATGGGCGCCGTGCAGTAGCTGTCGCCCGTGTGAACCCCCATGGCATCGACGTTTTCGATAAAACACACCGTGATCATCTGATTTTTGGCGTCCCGGACCACTTCCAGCTCCAGTTCCTCCCAGCCCAGCACCGATTCCTCCACCAGCACCTGACCGATCAGGCTGGCGGCGATCCCCCGGGTCGCGACGATGCGCAGTTCCTCGACATTGAATACCAGGCCGCCGCCGGTGCCGCCCATGGTGTAGGCCGGGCGAATCACCACCGGATAGCCCAATTCCCGGGCGACCTGTTCGGCATCCGCCACGCTCTCCACGGCTTGGCTGCTCGGCATTTCGATGCCCAGCCGGTTCATGGTCTTCTTAAAGGCGGTGCGATCTTCGCCGCGCTCGATCGCGTCCGGGCTGACGCCGATAACCTGGATGCCGTATTTCTCCAGCACGCCCTGACGGTACAGATCGGCTGTGAGGTTCAGGGCGGATTGTCCGCCCAGGTTGGGCAGCACGGCGTCGGGCCGTTCGGCGGCGATGATTTCGGTCAGTACCTTGACGTTGAGGGGTTCGATGTAGGTCACATCCGCGAGGCCGGGATCGGTCATGATGGTGGCCGGGTTCGAATTGACCAGCACGATCTCGTAGCCCAGGGACCTCAGGGCCTTGCAGGCCTGGGTTCCGGAATAATCGAATTCGCAGGCCTGCCCGATGACAATGGGGCCGGAACCGATGATCAGAATTTTATGGATGTCCTCGCGTCTGGGCATTCTCCCTCCTAAATTGGTTGGCGATGGATGGTTGTATCCGTAAAAATTATTTTAGATAAACTTTTGATTGCTAAAGTAAGCTGTGCTGAAAATCAAGGGAAAGTTGCTGAAACGGGCATTTCGAAATCGACGGGGGGTAAAGTTTCGCTTTGGACAACGCCGGCCCGCCAATCGAATGAGATGACCCTTTCTCCATTTTCCCCATTTTTCGACCTTGTCACGCGCAATGGTTTTTGTTAGACATATCCTGAATAACAATCCGGGTCATAGATGATTAATATTAAAGGAAAAGGTAGTGCCCCATGAAAAAGCCGTTACTGTCCACGTGGGAAGGGTGGTCCGAGCAACTGATGAATCTGATCGGGGAACATGCAGATGCACCTACCGAGCTTGCCCCTTTCAAAGCGCTGCTGGGATGGAAAGGTCTTGTGGTTTGGGACGATAGCGTCGATCCAGTGGACCTGCTGCGTGCCTACATCGATAAGGTGGCCCAGGAATCCTGCGGACAATGCACGCCCTGCCGGGAGGGCACCCAGCGGATGAACCTGATCATGAACCGGATTTGCGACGGACAGGCCCAACCGGAAGATCTGGATGAGATCCGCCGGCTGGCTTGCTTCATTTCCGAATCGGCCCGTTGCGATGTGGGCCGTTGCCTGGCCCGACCGACCCTGGAAATCATGGATCGCTATGCCGACGAATTCGCCGCAGCGGTTAAGGAAAAACGCCGCAGCGAGACGCAGCCGGTCGAATCAACGGTTACGGCGCCTTGCATCAGCGCCTGTCCGTCCAACGTCGACATTCCCGCTTATGTCGAAGGCATCCGCATGGGACAATTCGATGAGGCCCTGGCACGCGTACGGGAAGACTGCCCCATGCCGGGCACCATCGGCCGGGTCTGCGTTCGTCCCTGTGAGCAGAACTGCCGGCGCGGACTGCTGGACGAACCGATTTCCATCCGCGCCCTGAAACGCTTTCTGGCCGACAACGAGATCCGCACCGGCGCACGGCCGCTAAAGCAGCCGCCGGCCGAATACAAACCCGATAAGGTCGCCGTCGTCGGCGCCGGCCCGGCGGGACTGGCGTGCGCCTACTATCTGGGAACCATGGGCTACCGGACCACGATTTTCGAAACCCAGGAAAGGGCCGGCGGAATGGCCACCTACGGCATTCCCTCCTATCGGCTGCCCCCGGATATCATGGACTACGAGGTCGCCCGGGTGGAAGAAATGGGTGCCGAGATCCGCTACGGCGTGAATGTCGGCGAAGACGTTACCGTGGAAGAGCTGGGCCAGCAGGGATACCGCGCGGTATTTCTGGCCGTGGGCGCACCGGAATCCTCCAAGATGCGATGCGAAGGCGAGGATGCCGGGTACGAGTGCTTTTTGACCGGGATTCATTTCCTGGCCGAAGTGTCCCGGGGACGGCGACCGGTGGAGGGGAAAAAGCTGGTGGTCGTGGGCGGCGGCAACGTGGCCATGGATTGTGTCCGCTCGGCCCTGCGCACCGGCTTTACCGATGTGAACCTGCTCTACCGGCGCACCGAGGCCGAAATGCCGGCCGATCCCCAGGAAATCGAAGAGGCCAAGGAAGAAGGGGTCAAATTCCATTACCTGGTCGCTCCCGTCAGCATCGTGCACACCGACGGGAAAGTCTCCGGATTGGAGGTCCAGCGCATGGAACTGGGCGAACCGGACAAATCCGGCCGTCGTCGGCCCGTGCCGGTGGAAGGCTCCAATTTCGTGATCGAATGCGATGCGATCATCCCCGCGGTGGGACAGATCTGCGTGGTGGACTGCGTGCTCCCCGAAGAAGACAGCCTGACGGCCTGGAAAACCCTCATCGTCGACCGCATGACCTTTCAGTCCCACGCCCCTTCCGTTTTCGGCGGCGGGGACTGCATCACCGGTCCGGCCACACTCATCGCCGCCCTGGCCGCTGGAAAAAAGGCCGCCAAATATATTTCTCAATATATCGAAGACGGCTCCTGCCAGCCGACCGTGCCGGACGTTTTGCAGACCCTGGTCAATGGCAGCGGCGTATTCGAACCGGATGAAAAATTCCCGTTCTGCGGCATCACCCACCGTACCGACCCGACGGTTCTGCCCGCCGAAACGAGGATCGACGATTTCAGTGAGGTGGAGGGCTGCCTGAGCCTCAGCCAGGCCATTGCCGAGGCGGACCGCTGCCTTCGCTGCTATCGTATCGCCGTGGCAGTCCGATAGCTACGTTGAGAAGATAGGAACCGGTCCGGCATCCGGATCGTGACCGGAGGCGTCTATTCCTGTTGCCAAGCAAAAAGGAAATAGCGGGCACAGCGTGTTTGCCGATGGAGAGGGTGAAACCACTGGCTTCGGCGATCTGACGGGCCAAGCCGCGGGTAGTCTCTTCCAGCTTGGCCCGACCCCTCGAACACATCGATTTCGGGAGGGACAATCAAGGGCCTCTCTTCCGAACTTGAGAATCTGGATAATGACCTCAACCGGTCAGCACGATAATAAATAACTCCCGCGGCCCGTGGGCCCCATGGACAAGGGTAGCCTCGATATCCGCTGTTTTGCTGGGACCGGTAATAAAGGTCATGCAGCGGGTAATGCATTCAGCCTGCTCCGCGGGGTTCCATTTCAGCAGCGTGTACAGCTCCTTGAGGGTCGTGAGCATCTGGTCCAGCCGAATCACCGCGATATGAATGGATGGCAGCAGGGAGGCGCATCGGGGCTGGCCGGGGCGGCTTTTCATGGTCAGGGTTGCCGTTTGGGCAATACAATAGTCCGCCGAGGTAACGCCGATGAATGCCTCTTCGGCGTATCGACGAAAGGTCGCCTGCCCATCGGCGGCAACGGGGTCGACGTCCGGGAAATAAACCGGTATGTCCAAGGACGCCAGGCAGGTGGAAAGCGCGATGCGCTTTACCAACGGGTGATCCCATGCCACCACCACCTTGCGATCGCCCCATTCAGCGTTTTTCTCAGCAGCGATTTCCACAATCGCAGCACCGGCCGCAGCCGCATCCATTACGGTGAGAACGTTCACATTCTCCCGTTTGCCAGCTTCCATCAGCTGGTCCAGCAGCGCCAGACCAGCAGTCGTGTCCCGGCCGGCGATGGTTTCGAGAAGCCGGAGGTCATCGGTATCCGGCTCTTTTTGGATCACATCGTCCAGCGACCGCTGAAAGGAATCGTTGCGGTCAAGCGCCTTTCTGATATTTTCTATAAATTCAACCCGCCCGGATGTGCTCATTTTATTTTCCTGCGTTGGTTCTCGCTGCGGTAGCGTTGGATGAAACTGCGGCCGGCCAGCCGCTTCAGATCGCGGCCGCGGGTCCAGTCTTTTCCGGCAAAGGGAAGGCGACGGATCATCGTATGCGTTCCGGGCAGAAACCGCTGACCCAGATAGGCCCCTTTGAGAAACAGATCGTAGAGAAACCGGTTGCGGAGCAGGTACGACCACGCGGTGAATGCGGCCTGTTCCGCCCTACTCTGGATCTTGACGTTCCAGGACGCATCCCCTTCGGCCAGTTTGGCGCGCAGCAGCAGGAGCATGCGGGGAAGATTGATGTTGACCGGGCAGGCGGGCATGCAGGCCCCGCACAGGGACTCCCCCAGGCACAGGTCACTGGCCTGGTTGATGCCGGTGAGAAGCGGGGTGACCACCGCGCCGACCGGTCCCGAATAGGCGGACGCGTATGCATGCCCGCCGATTTTTCCGTATACCGGGCACATGTTCAGGCAGGCCCCGCAACGAATACAGCAGAGTATTTCCCTGAAATCCGAGTCCGCCAGGATCCGGCTGCGGCCGTTGTCGACGATGATCAGGTGAAATGCGTCAGGCCCGTCTGTGCGCCCTTTTTCTGCGGGGCCGCCGATGTAGCTCACATAGCCGGCCATGTCCTGTGCGGCCGCACCCATGGACAGGAGCCGTAAAAGGATATCGTGGTCGGCAAGGTCGGCAACGATTCTCTCCATGCCCATGAATGCCACGTGAACCCGCGGCAGGGTGGTGGCCATCCGGATGTTACCTTCGTTGGAAAGGGTGGTGATATGTCCCGTTTCGGCACATGCGAGGTTGCATCCCGAAATTCCCATATCCGCCTGCAGGAATTTTTTGCGAAGCGCCTGTCTGGCGGCAAGCGTCAAGGTGGGCGGGTCGTCCGTATACGGGATACCCAGTTTATCCCTGAAAAGGCGGCCGACCGCCTCCCGGCTCTTATGGATGGCCGGGGCGATAATATGGGACGGCGTTTCACCGGCCAGTTGAACGATGTATTCACCCAGGTCGGTCTCCACCGTTTCGATGCCGGCGGCCTCCAGGGCTGGGTTGAGCCCGATCTCCTCGGTGAGCATCGACTTGCCCTTGACGGCCATGGAGACATCATGACGACGGGCAATCGCGATGCATTGGTCGACCGCGGTCCGCGCATCAGGGGCAAAATGGACATGGCCACCGTTTTGCTCTATTTTATCGACCAGCGCCGACAGGAGGATATCCAGGTGGTCGATGGCGTTCATCCGGATATCATGGCCCTTGAGCCTGAGCTCCGGGCCTTCCGGGAATCGTTGGTAGCCGTCTGCAGCGCCCTGACCGAGGCGCTGCTGAAGGTTGGTCAGAGCCGCTTGCAGAATCGGATCTTCGATCGCCGTTATGGCTCTGGTTTGGTAATTGGACGTATTCAAGGGTCTCCTTTTGGTGAAGATTCACCCTGAACCGGCGAACCGTTTTTCATCAACCGGCCAGCAATTGTGCCAGGTGCAGGGTTTTTACCGGCGACCCGATGCGGCTTAGTCTTCCCTGAATGTTCATCAGGCAGCTGATATCGCAGCCGGTAACGGTATCGGCACCGGAGGCGATGATATTGTCTATTTTTTCGTCAACCATGGCCACCGATATGTCCGGATATTTGACGGCGAAAGTGCCCCCGAAACCGCAACAACGGTCGGACGCGTTCATCTCCACCAGTTCCGCGCGCCTGATGTTTCGGATCAGGCGTCGCGGCTGTTCGGCCACCCCCAGTCCCCTTAAGAGATGACAGGAATCGTGATAGGTCACCTTGCCGGGGTAGCAGGCTCCCACATCGTCGATCCCGAGGACATCCACTAGGTACTGGCTGAGTTCAAAGGTTTTGCGGCCGATCCTTGCGGCCCGACCCAGCCATTTTTGATCGTTTGCAAACAGTTCCGGATAGTGGTGCCTGACCATGGCGACGCAGGAACCGGAGGGACACACGATCACCTCGGCGTCCTCGAAAATGGTTATAAATCGTTTGGCCGCCCTCCCGGCCGCCTTTCGATGCCCGGCATTGAAGGCCGGCTGACCGCAGCAGGTCTGGTTCGTGGGGACCCTCACCGAAATGCCGAGCCGGTTGAACAGGGCAACCATGGCCTCGCCCACTTCAGGGTAGAGACTATCCACCAGACATTGCACAAACAGGGTTACGCGCATGGGATAGACTTCCAGATAAAAAATTCAGACACACAGATATTTGTCCCGAACCGCTTCATTGAATCTCAGATCATCGCTCGTCCCGTGATACCGGATGGCCCCGTTGTCAATGACGTAGCCACGGTCACAGAGCCGCAGGGCCACCTCGAGATTCTGCTCCGCCAGCAGAACGGTAAGACCGCTCTCCTTGAGGCGGGCGATTTGCGCTTCCAGCATGTTCACGATCAGGGGGGCCAGTCCTTCTGTCGGCTCGTCGAGCAATATAAAATCCGGGTTGGTCATCAGCGCCCGGGCGATGGTCAGCATCTGCTGCTCGCCGCCACTGAGAAATCCAGCCCGCCGGCTGTCGATCTTTCCTAACGCCGGAAAAAAATCATACACCCGGTCTTTATTCCACCCGCCTTCCCGGATGTTGCGCGCGGAGATGTCAAGATTTTCGCCGACGGTAAGGTCGGCGAACACCCGCCGGTCATCGGGAACGAAGCCGATTCCCATGCGCGCCATCAGGTAGGGCTTCTGGCCGGTACAGACCATGCCTTTGAATTCGATAGATCCTTTTTTAGGGGGCGTTAATCCCATGATGCTTTTCATGGTAGTACTTTTGCCCGCCCCGTTGCGCCCCAGCAGGCAGACGATTTCTCCCTGACCCACTTCGAGGGAGACGTCAAAAAGAATGTGGCTCAGCTGGTAATAGGTATGGATGTTTTCTACGCGGAGCATTCGTCTGCCCCCCCGAGATAGGCGTCACGAACCTGCTGGTTGTTGCGGACCTCATCCGGCGGCCCCTGGATGATCGTACGTCCTTGCTGCATGACCATGATCTGGGTGGCGATGGAGAACACCATGCCCATGTCGTGCTCGCAAAAAAGGATGGTCAGCCCCAGTTCCCCGGACAACCGTTTCATCAGCCGGAGCGTCACCGCCGTTTCTTCCGGTGACATGCCGGCGGTGGGCTCGTCGAGGATCAGCAGTTCGGGGCGGTTGCCAAGGGCAATGGCGATCTCGAGGACTTTCTGATCGCCGTGGGACAGGGCGCCGCTGGTCATTGCAAATTTGTCGAGCAGCCCCACACTGTCGAGGATTTGCCGGGTTTCGTCGACAGCGATGGTTTTGGCCGGCCTGAACAGGTCGAAGGTTTTCCTGCGGCGGGACAAAACGGCGACCTGGACATTTTCAAACAGGGTCAAGCGGTTGAAGATATTGACCACCTGATAGGACCGGCTGATCCCTTTGCGGCAAACACGATGGGGCGCCAGGCCGGCGATATTCCCTTCCTTGAACCAGATGGCTCCGGCGGTGGGCGGCAGCTGGCCGGTGATCAGGTTGAACAGGGTGGTTTTGCCGGCGCCGTTGGGTCCGATCACCGCAACCACATCACCCCTTTCGACCTTGAGCGTGGCGCCGTTGACCGCCATGAATCCATCAAAGGATTTCTCTATGGATTCGACATGCAGCATCTACCGCTCCCTTCTTACGGCCGGACCGGCTTTATGGAGAAACAGGCCGAGGACCCCTTCGGGCAAAAAAAAGATCAGCAGCATTAAAACCAGGCCCAGTATCAGGGTCCAGTATTCCGTGTAAATCCCTGCGAACGTTCTCAGGCAGATGATCATGGCGGCGCCCAGGGCGGGGCCAAGAAAGATAAACCAGCCGCCCAGCAGGCACATGATCAGGATCTCCAGGGAAAGGGTCCAGAACATCAGGTCCGGGAACACGGATCCTTCGACGGTTACAAAGAGTGTGCCGGCCACCCCCGCGAAAAAAGCGGCGATGGTCTGGCCGACCAGTTGCTGCCGCTGAACATTGATTCCAATGGCCCGGCACCGTTCGGGATTGTCCCGGATGCCCTGAAAAACCCGGCCGAAGGGCGAACTGACGATGGCATACATCAACAGCAGGCAGACTGCGGCGACGGTCAGGTTGAAATAGTAAGCCCCGACAGACGATCCGACCAGGTCCGGCAGTGGGATCCCGTGGATGCCGTCATCCCCGCCGGTAAAGGAATACCAGCGATAGGTGATGGCCCACACCAGGGAACCGAGCGAGATCTGCAGCATGCCGAAATAGAGCTTGTTCAACCGCACGGTGATCAGTCCCAGCACCAGCCCCAGGGCAGCCGAACAACACGGGGCGATGGCATAACCCAACCACAGGGGCAGGCCGGATTTGGTGGCAAACAGGGCAAAGGCGTAGGCGCCGAATCCGTAGAACACCGCATGATGAAACTGGTACATGCCGCCGAAGCCCAGCACCAGGTTGAGGCTGGTCGCCAAAAGCGCAATGGCGAACATCAGCGCGAATAGGTAGACGTAAAACCGCGGCAGGAACTGGGGCAGCATCAGGAGTAACGCCAGCAGGACCAGGCCGATGAAGGTTGTCTTCATGTCGAACAGGGCTTTGTACAAGTATCCCTCTACCAGGTTGATTTGAGCAGTCCTTTCGGGCGAAAAAGCAGTACGGTAACCACGGCTACATAAGGGAAGACGATCGCAAACTGGGGCCACAACAGGATCCCGATCGAATCGGTCAGGCCGAAAATCAGCGCACCGAGAAGCGCCCCCCAGATGTTGCCGAGCCCCCCGATGATAACGATCAGAAAAGCCTCGATGATGATGGCGTGATCCATGCCCTGGGTGATATTCTGGGTGGGGGCCACCAGCGCGCCGCCCAGTCCAGCCAGGTAGCAGCCGATAACAAATACCGCGGCAAACACCCAGCTGACATTTATCCCGATGGCACCGACCATCTCCCTGTCGACTGCTGCAGCGCGTGCGATTTTTCCGATTTTGGTCTTGTTGGTCAAAAACCAGAGGCCGGCGGCCACCAGCGGGCCTATCACCAGCAGGAACAGGTTGTAGCGCGGGAACGGAAAACCGGAAATAGAGAAGGATCCCTGCAAAAAAACCGGAGCGACCAGGCTGCGGTAATCCGAGCCCCAGACCAGTTTGACCAGATCTCCGATCACCAATGAAAAAGCGAAGGTAAACAACAGCAGCATCATGTGCTCGCGTTCATACAGGTGACAGAACACCGCCCGCTCCACCAAGAAACTCAGCAGCGCGACCACTAGTGGGGCCACAATCAGGGCCAGCCAGAAACCCAGGGCACTCTGGCCGAACAGCGTGGCCACGCTGTAGGTCACAAAAGCACCGGTCATATACAGGGAGCCGTGGGCCACATTCGGGATTCGAAGGACGCCCAGCACAAGACTGAGGCCCGAGGCCACGATAAAGAGGATCGTGGTCCGGCTCAGACCGACCAGGACCTGCTGAAGCAGAGCGGCCAGGGTGATGTTCGCGGTCAATTCCATGACTATAATACTATTGTTTTCTGGCCTTTTTGATCTCTTCAATCGAAGGCATGACCGCGTCGCCCGGTATGGTCATGATCTCGTCAGCAACCAGGAAATCGTATCCGGCCTTTTTTCGGGTCACCCCCATGTACATGGGCAGCATGGCCTGATGATCGAAGGCGCGCATGGTCACCTTGCCGATGGGGCTGTCGACGGTCATTCCTTCGACATTGTCGATAAATTTTTCCGTGTCGATGGCCCCCGCTTTTTCGAAGGCACCAAAAATATACCGCGCGGTGAGCAGACCGTAGACGGCCCCGACAGCGGGCTTGCGTTGATAAGCGTTTTCGAAATTCTTCACAAAATCCTGGTTGGCCGGCGTTTCCGGATAATAAAAAAAGTAATTGGAGGTGCCGATAACCCCTTCCGGTGCGTCCAGGCCCAACGGCTTCAGCGTGGAAAGCTCGGTGGCGGTATGCATGAAAAACGGCACCCGCTCGTTGAACCCGGTGGCTTTGGCGGCCTTGAGAAAGGGAACACAGTCACGCCCGCCGGTGGCGACGATGACGGCATCGGGTTTGGCCGACAGGATGGCCGTGATATAGGGTGTAAAATCGGGTTCTCCCACTTTCCACCAGCTCTGGCCAAGGAGCTCGACACCGGGTTTCAGCGTTTTCAGGTTGTTCCACACCCCGTCTGCAATGGCATGCCCGTATTCATAATCATCACCGGCGATCCAGTATTTCATGTAGGGCTTTTTGGCCAGGCCAACCGCCGCGGCTTTTCCGGCCAGGGCGGTATTTTCCGTGATCGAGAAAACATACCGGTGTCCCTTCTCCCCGGTAATTTTCGCGCTTTTGGAAAAGGTGGCAAAAAAAGGGACCTTCTCCTTCTTGCACATATCGGAGATGGCCAGGGCCAGGGCACTGTTGATTGTCCCCATCAGGATGTCCACATTCTCCCGGTAGATCAGTTCCTTGGCGGCTGACAGGCCGATATCGACCTTGAATTTGCTGTCCCGGGTGAGGACCTCGACCTGGCGGCCCAATATCCCACCGGCAGCATTGATTTTCTCCGCTTCCATGTTGAACGCGTCGCGCACATCGTTGGTGTAAGTGCTGGCCGGGCCCGAATAGCAGTCGACGATTCCGATCTTGAGTGTTTTCCCCGCGTGAGATACAGGTACAACCACCAACAGACAAACCATGACCATGAGCAAAAGACAGATGCTGAAAACCGAATGCTTTTTCATAATCCCCTCCTTGTTGGGTTGGGTGGCACTTAGTACACCTGTTCGTAAATACGGTGAAGTACCGAGATTGCTGCTGCACCCGGATCGCAAGGCGCGAGAATAGCCAAAGCCTATTTACACGCCGAGCAACACCGCGAGCCGGGATGCAGGGGCAATCGAATGCCAGCAAATTTATGAATAGGCGTACTTAATTCCTGCATGTTGGGTGGGTCCGTGTTTCACGACGCTGAAATAAAAATACTGCCCTGCGTGATTCTCGTTGGATCTTTTTCCGCCGCCAGCGATGGCGGAAAAACCTGTTTTTAAAGCTGACGATTTAGGTGCGAAGGGACAAAGCGTGTCGGAGGCGTCGAATCGGTTTCCCGGTCAATTACCCTGCCTCCATGGTAATACCACGGCTATCAGAACCGGTTCTTTGTGTCAAGACCAAGCCCCTTGACCCCTTTTCACGGCCCTTATATAAACAGATAAGCTATACCTTGATGATAGTATTGGTATTACCAGAGATCGCCATGAATAAAGATAATTACCAGCGCATTCGACCCAAAAAGATGTCGGAGGAAATTGTCGGCCAGGTCAAAACCCTGATAAAAACCGGCCGCCTTCAGCCCGGCGAACAACTACCGCCAGAAAGGACTTTTGCGGAATTGCTGGGTGTGGGACGTCCCACGTTAAGGGAAGCACTGAACCATTTAGAGGCGCTGGGCATCGTGGAAATCCGGAAACGCCAGGGCGTGTTTGTGAAAAATATCGGTTCTTCGCTGGTTTCCGATCCGCTTTGCCGGGTGTTTCAAGAAGACCGCGGCATGCTGCCCTATCTGTATGAAATGAGAAAAGACATTGAAATCGCCGCGTCCCGGCTGGCCGCCCAGCGGCGGGCGGAGGAGGATCTCGCCGCCATCCTGGCCCCGATCAAAAACATGGAAAATGATTTGAAAACGGGGGCCTTTTCCATCTCCGACGACATCGATTTTCATATGGCCGTCGCCAGGGCGACCCACAATTTTCTCAGGGTCCACATCATGCAGCACCTCTTCGATATCTCCAACGAATTCCTGGAACGGGTGCACACGCGTCTGGGCAGGGGATATGAAAAATTATCGGTGGTGGTCGACCACCATCGTCACATTTTTGAGGCCATCCGTGACCGGGATGTGATGGGATCAGGGGTGGCCATGGAGAACCACCTGGCCTGGGTGGAACGCCAGTGGCTACGGGTGATCGATGAGGATCGCAGGCAATCCGGGTAGGCACCAGCGGCCAACCGCCTGCAAAGCGTGTCGTCAGCGATTGCCAGTATATCACACGTGAAATACCAAAGAAACGAAAGGCCCTTTCGAGGTTTTAACTCCTTTAATATATTAATCTTTTATCATTTCATAGCCATTCTGCGCAACAATCTCCCTGCCCCGGACGACAGATTTGCTGACTGCGGGGGCAATAGGGGCATCCATAAATTTTTAAATTACGGTAGAAAATCGGCAATATCGAGTTCTTCATCTTTAACGAGCCCCTCCCCGCGTTTCACAGAGATACTGATTGCCGGTTGGGTCAACCCCATTTTTTGAGCCAGTTCGGTGGCTGTCACTCCCAGTTCCCGCACAGCCAGAAAACAAAGCACACTGCGGGCCTGAACAATGGCAGGATAGCGGCCAGGGGCGAACAACTGATCGCAAGACAGATTGAAATATACCGCGACGCCTTTGGACGAGGTGTCCAACGCTACACCCTGAGTGGCCAATTGATATTTGCGCAAATAATTTTCATTGCATCGCTTGAGTACATTCTCGACAAATTCGCTGTCGCCCAGTAAGAGGTGCACGTATTTTAGACAAACGCCGCTCTTTGCGTTTCGCTGAAATTACTGTCAGTCATTGTAACAAGGCGGCAAGAAGACTTTAGCCGAAAATCTCTTCGTATTTTTGTTCAATCGCTTGAACTTCACGCTCAGTTAGTTTTGCAAATTCCTTCTTTTGTCCGCGTTTTGAGAGCTTACCGTTATTTTGAGACAAGAAGCGAATGAGCAAGTCAACAAGGTTATCAGGCATATCAATGTAGTTTTTAATGAATTCATTGAGCAGATCATATTTTTTTAAATATTCCACCTCATCAGGAAGTGTTTTATTTACAGTTTCTTCAACGCATTCAAAGAAAAACTCAGCCTGTTTTGTTGCATCAAAATATCGATATAGATCGATGGTCTCGTTTAGAACCTCAACAGTATTATTCTCTGTTGGTCGCCATTCAATCAGATCGAGGCGCGGTTTTGAGAAATGCTCAAGTATTTTACGGTATTCATCTATACGCTCCAAAATGATAGCGGATACAGGGAATATTAATCCTTTTGGAACAAAGTCTTTTTCAGCCAGAACATGGTGAAATAAATAACGGTGAATCCGGCCATTTCCATCTTCAAATGGATGGATAAATACAAAACCAAAAGCGATAAGTGTCGCTATTAGGACCGCATCAAAATCATCCTTGCAAAGAAGCTCATATGTTTCGATTAACCCGGTCATGAGCGCTTTTAAATCATCCGGCCTGGCAGAAATATGATCAGGCATTGGCATGCCTGAGCTGCGGTCATGTTCTCCAACAAAACCGCCTTCCATGCGTATCCCTGGCTCAATAAAACGATTATCTGCGATAACAATTCCTTGCAGATATTCTAGTTCAGGAATGTTGAGCTTACGCTGCCCAGCTTCGTCAATTATTCTTCCCCATCGTTCGATCCGGCTGTGAGGCGGGGTTTCCCCTTCAATTGTGTAGGATGCCTTGGAATCCTTAAGCAGCAAAAAAGCCGAAGCGCGGCTCAGTAGATCGGGATGGGTCTGTCCAATATTTTTTATGGCTGTTTCGGATAATTTCTTGCCTATATATTGCTCAAGCTTTTTTGTTTTTCGGATCAAAGGGCAAAAATCACGCGTCCCCGGCAAATTGTTACGGACCCGATGGCGTTTTGACGGATATGATTTTCCTTCATATTGTAGCTTGCTGTTGACGAGAGGAACAAAATTTCCTGCCTGCGCATCTTCAATATCAAGGTGCTGCCCACGTAGCCATTCCCACAAAAACCATAATTTGCGGCTATACATTCCGGTAGGCTCTGAGCGGATGATTTTCTCGATATCTATGGCTTCAATATCTTGAAACAATGCATTGAGGACCGCCAGATCAATGCCCTCATACTTAAGCGCAAAGGTCAAATGCCCATATAACGTGTCTTCAGGCCTGTGGCGCGGTGTAAAAATATGCCAGCGCTCATAATCGTATTTTTTATGTTTCGTCCCAATGGCACAGAGATAGTCCGGCAGCGGAATTTTCAGATCATGAGCCTGAATTAGCGCGGAATATCCAGCCAAACGGGCTCCCCCTTCCAAGGCCGGGAAGCCGTGAAAAACAATTACATCCTGTGAAATTTGATTATATATCGCCATATTTATGAATTCCAATTTCAACTGTGTAATTTATTGTGGCATGAAAAACGATTATTGTCTATGAATACTGATTAAATATTGTATATTTCCGTGAAAATTGTTTATCAGATAGGGGTTTATCGTTTGTGAAGATTGTTTTAGTGCTCACCGTTATGGTAGCGGTAACGCCCCGGCGGCTTTTAGTGAGCCGACGGATTCCAGCTTGCGTGCTTCGATCTCGGCCAGTTTGGCCTCGTGATCCATCGCCTTTTCCTGCAGCTGCACCATCAACGCGGGATCGGCGGCAATTTTTTCTGCCACGGCATCGATGGAAGTCTCCGGGCCGTCGTCGGTAACCGCCCGCATCAGGCCCTCGACCAGGGAGCCGGAGCCGGGTACCACCAGGTTGGCGGCCACCGGCGCCACGGCTTTGACACCGTCCAGAATCTTTTCGAAAACATTGCTCATGGTTTGCTCCTATTCGGCCAGGCGATTGAGCCAGCCGGCCAGAAATCTCGGGTTGTCGATGGCAAAATAGTGGTTGCCGGCCTCGATCTTCAGGGCCATAAGAAGGGCTTTGGGATGCCGGAAGGTGTTGACCGCCTCGGCGGTTTTCGGTTCCAGGCGGCCGTCCACGACCAGTTTTTCATCGAACCGGCGGAAGCGGTTGACGGCCTTTTGAAGCAGCATTGTAGCCCGGCCAGTGCCTGTGTTGACGCCCAGGTCGAACAGCTTGCAGGCGATCTTTTCGTCTTCGAGGAGGTTGAAGTTCGGCGCCAGCCAGTAATCTCGCCGGTAAATTTCTATGGCTTCTTCGCGGGTAAGCGTGGAAATGTGCAGGTGCGGATAGGCGCTCCTGGAAATCCCGAACCTGGTCCGGCCTCCCGGATCGGCTGGATCGTCGACGTCGCCGCCTTCGTGGGCCAGGGTTTTTTCTACCGCCATTTCAAAGCGGATTTTTTCTGCGTAATTGAGAGATTGCATGGTTGAAACCTCCAAAATAAAAAGCGCCCGGCTTGTCTCCCCTTTTTAGGGGAACAAACCGGGCGCTCAGGCCGCTAAATTTTGTCTAACCACAGGAACTGTCTATTCTTAATAAATATTACAGTAGAAGTAAAGCCATTGGATGAAAATTATTTTTGTGCCATCTCGGACTCTTTGGTTATCTCTCGATACGCCTTGCATCTCGGGCACCATTTTCTTATCGAGGCTTTTCCTGAAACGTATACCCATTCTCCGAAAACCTTTTTACAAACAGGACAGACAACCGGGTCCTTGTATTTTTTTTGCGGTCGCATTTTCATTTTAGGCAATCCGACCCTCCGGACTCATTTTGCTAAACATTTGTACGTTGGTTGCCGATCTTGTAATTGAAAGTTTTCTACTATATTTTGAAGATTGAATTTTAATTGAATCAGCTTTCTGAAGAATGCGGTCACGATTGTTTCAATGGTTATTTAGTTCAATTGGTTGTACACCATCTCAAGTGGATTTCAGTAGCCAATAAGGGGACGGAGAGGTATGAGATGCAAAATTGCAACGATCCTTTTTTTCTTTGCCATTGGTTTGCTCATGATCGATGTCGGTATTTGCCACAGCTCCAATGAGCTAATTATGATCACCAATGAATTCCCCCCTTACACAATTATCAAAGATGATCGGTTTTCCGGAATAGCCGTTGATATTGTCAAAAAGCTTTCAAGCTTGGCTTGTCATTCCTGCGAAATTAAAAATCTGCCCTGGAAAAGGGCGCTGAGAAAATCTCAATCGCAACAGGTTCTTTTATTTCCTTACACGAGACGGCCATATCGGGAAAAACAATTCAAATGGATCGGCCCTATCATGAAGGACGCATTCGTTTTTGCCATGAATAGTGAAGATAATAGGAAATTCAACTCCATTGAAGATTTTAAAGACCTTGAAATTGGTGTCATTCAGAGCACTCCGACGGCTCATCGCTTAGAAAAATTGGGTTTTGAAAAATTACAGTACGTAAACCAAGAAAAACAAAATGCTCATAAAATGATTTATGCAAACAGAATCGATGCGTGGTGTGCACCCGAGCTAATCCTCACCCATACCCTTCGATCCGAAGGGTTCGACTTAGACAAAATTAAAATAGCTTATAAGGATATCGATGTTGAAATGTACATCGCTGCGTCCTTGAGCGTGCCCGATGATGTCGTATCCTTATGGCAAAAAAACTTCGACGATCTAAAAAAAACCGGACAATATCGGCAAATCTTGAATAGATACGGGTTTGAGCCGCCTCAATAATGATTTGTCAATCACCTGTTATTCGAACAAATCTTCAAAATGCAATTAAAGTGGATCAACCTCGGCTTTACCAATTTCCATCTGGATCATGCCCTGCAAGGACATGATATTGCTGATCAGAACGAATCGCTTCTGCTTGTTTATAGAGTTCGTCCATTTGCTGCTTCTTTATTCCTTCCAATTCGGAGATTGACTTTTTCTCCAGATCTTTAAACGCAAACTGTGTATTCCCCCTGTAAATCTATAGAATTTATTTTTAGCGGTGGCGAGCCTCTTTGTGAATTTGAAATATTGTGCGAGTTGTTGTTATACATTAATACAAAATGCAAAAGATTGGATGTTTCTGCGAGTTTTTTACTAAATCGAATAGGTCTGGAATCTCGATAAATCTGAAAACCGGCCTGGGTGTTGCCTGGGCCGGTTTTGCTTTTTAAAGGTTGGTAATTCATATAGCTTAGAACGTAAACCACTGGGTATTCTTAGTCGTCTGAAATAAAAAAGCCGGGTTCGATCCAGCCTCATCGCTCTTTGAAAAGTAAGCGGCCATTTAACCCCATCTTCACAAGCGTGGCAAGGCATGGCATATACTCCTTCTAAAAGGAGGAGATCATATGCCGGAAGATTCCCATCAGCTTGATTCCCGGGAAAGACGCAGTTT
>Ga0272443_10000229_pt1 | contig 107249 bp, 94 predicted proteins | sample SSMAcet12_FD_193581 | JGI IMG/M metagenome (GOLD analysis project Ga0272443, IMG submission 193581) | Marine sediment archaeal communities from Little Sippewissett salt marsh, Falmouth, MA, United States - SSM-Acet-12 | ecosystem: Environmental > Aquatic > Marine > Wetlands > Sediment ... | reverse complement strand
AGATTTTAACGGTGACGGGACCACCGATCTCGCCGTCTTCCGGGGCAGCTCCGGCCTCTGGGCGGTGAGGGGAGTGACCCGGGCCTACTTCGGCCGTTCCGACGACGATCCTTCCCCCGGAGATTTTGACGGTGACGGGACCACCGATATCGCCGTCTTCCGGGGCAGCCCCGGCCTCTGGGCGGTGAAGGGAGTGAGCAGGGTCTACTTCGGCCGTTTTGGGGACATCCCGCTTCCCGCCGATTTTGCCGGGGAGGGGACGACCGATATCGCCGTCTTTCGGGGGAGTTCCGGCCTCTGGGCGGTCCGGGGTTTTACGCGGTTCTATTTCGGCACCGGGTCCGACATTCCGGCAGTCAGATAAGCGGATTTCCCAGCCGCCGGGATTAACTCGTCCGACATTTGTTCTTGGCGGCCGGCGCCGGGGCCTTTTTCATCCGCCGCCCGCTCCCGGCGGCGGTAATTAAGCCGGACAAATGTGGTGACATCCCGCCGGATGGGTGTATAGTAAAGGCGTCTTCCGGGTTCGCGGGCCGGGTTTGCCCGGCGGGTAGGGATACAGGAGAAAAGGACGATGGGTAGCAGGTGGCTCAGGGTAGGGATGCTGGTGGCAGGCTGCGTCCTTCTGGCCGTCGGCGTCCGGCTTTTTTACCTCACTCACTGCGGCGGCCCGGCGCCGGAAATTCCCTTGCTTCCGGAACGGGTTATCCGCCCGGCATCCGGGCGGGAGCGTCCTCTTCCCGCCGCCGGCATTCCCTCCCCGGACGGGGATCTGTCAACCGATCTTCCCGAGGGCGACATCTCCGAGCCGCCGGCGCCGGCTCGGCTGTCCATCGTTACCGGACAGCTTCCGATGGGGGTGGTCGGTATTGAATACAGACAGTCACTGGAGGCATCCGGCGCCCGGGGGCAGATCTTCTGGGCCGTTACCCGGGGAGAACTCCCCCCCGGCCTGACACTTATTCCTCGAGGGGTTATCTCCGGTATCCCCGCGGCGGCCGGCGAGTGGCGGTTCACGGTCCGGCTGGCGGAGACGGGAGGTTCCCGGGTCTGGAAAGATTTGCGCCTTCTGGTCCGGGAGGCCGTGGCGGGGGAGAACGGGGAGTTGAAGATCGTAACCGAATCGCTGGCCGACGGCCGGCTGGGCCGGGATTACCTCCAGGAACTTCAGGCTGGCGGGGGAGCGCCTCCATACCGGTGGTACCTGGAGGGAGGATTGCTCCCGGAAGGAATTCGCTTCAACTCCGAGGGCGGGGCTATCTTCGGCATACCGCGCGAGGTGGGGTCATTCCACCTGGTCATCGGCGTTACCGATGGGGAGGAATCCTTCGCGACCCGGGAATTCACGATGTCGGTCGAGGAGGAGGCGCTGGAGTTTGTCACCGACGCGCTTCCCCCGGCGGTCAAGGATGAACCTTACTCCCTGACCATCCGGGCCCGGGGCGGGGTCGCCCCCTATGTCTGGAATCTGGTTGCCGGCCGGCTGCCGGATGGCCTGGATTTCGACCGGGGCCGGGGGATCATCTCCGGTGTCCCCGGGAAATGGGAGACGACGGAGTTTTTAATCCGGGTCACCGACCGGGAAGGAAGGTCGGCGGAGAAAGAGTTCGCGCTGGAGGTTACCACCGAGTATGACCGGGCGGTCAGCTACACCGGGCTGCGGATTGTGACCGGCACCCTTCCCAATGGGGTCCGGGGCCAGGTTTACCGGGCCCCGCTGGAGGCGGTCGGGGGAGAAATTCCCTACATCTGGACGATTTCAAACGGCGATCTTCCCCCCAGTCTCTTCCTCGAGGCCGACACCGGTGAGATCGGCGGGATCCCGGAGCAGATCGGGAAGTCCGAGTTCACGGTGATGGTCTCCGACGCCCGTCGGGGGACCGCCCGCCAGGAGTTCAGCCTGACCGTCAACCTGCAGCTGGTCTACATCACCACCGGGACCCTGGAGACCGCCGTGGCCGGACAGGACTACTCGGCTTTGATCGAGGCCACCGGCGGAACACCGCCCTATCTCTTCAGCCTGGAACAGGGTCCAATCCCGGAGGGTCTGGCCCTGGGATCCGGCGGACTTCTGGCCGGGGTTATCTCCGAAGACTATTTCGGCCAGGGGTCGCTGGAATTCATCTTCCGGGTCCGGGCGGAGGACCAGGAGGATCGATACGACATCGCCGAGTTCCGCCTCCCCGTCCGGGATACCGCCGAACCGACCCCGGTTGCTTCTCCCACGCCCGTCTCATCACCCCCGCCCTCTCCGACCCCCGGGGAGACCCCGGCGGGATTCCGGATCACCACCGATTCGCTTCCCCGCGCCAGCGTGGGTCTCGATTACCGGACCCAGCTGGCGGCCGCCGGAGGAAGCGAGCCTTACTCCTGGACCTTTGCCAACCTGCCCGACGGTCTCTCCGGGAGCGGCGAGGGGGTTATCTCCGGTAAACCCGAGCGGGCCGCCGTCTACCAGGTGGATATCACGGCCGTCGACCAGGAAGGCGAGACGGCGCAAAAGGTCCTGGACCTGAACGTCGCGGGGGTTGAAGGAGCAACCGGGGTGATTGCCGCCCCCGGGGACGGCAAGGCGGGCCTGGCCTGGGTTAATCCCTCGGGAGATGATTTCCAGGAGGTCAGGGTGCTGAGAAAAACCGGGGTCTACCCGGCCGGTTCCGAAGACGGGGTGGAGGTCTACCGGGGGGCCGGGGATAACTTCGTGGACGAACCGCTGGATAACGACCGGGAATATTTCTACGCCGTGATCGCCTACCGGGATGACGGCTACCCGGCCGAGATCGTGGAGGAGAGCCTGACCCGGGTCACCCCCCGGGCGGTCAATATTTTCGGGCGTCCCGACCCCTACCCTGACGAGGTGATAGGATTCCGGCCGCTGACTCCCTCTTCACAGGACCCGTTTATCGCTCTCGGTATCCCCCGTGGCGGTGGAGCGTACCAGGGTTCCACGGACGTGGTCTCCCTTCACGCCCGGACGGCCGGTGACGGGGCCCCCCCTTACGGGGGTTCCATCACTGTCCAGTTCACCGACAATCTGGTCGCCAACGGTCCCGGGGTCGATTTTACCGTCTTCGAGAACGCTTTTTTAATCCTCGCGGAGAACCGGCCCGTCGACGAGGCGGTGCGATTTATGGAGCCGGCCGTCGTCGCGGTCAGCCAGGACGGGAAAAACTGGAAGGAATTCCCTTTCAACTACCGCCCCAGTTACTTCGAAAACGGGGAGATCAACTGTTTCAATCCCTGGTCCTATGACTACGGTTTCGCCGGGATCAATCCGGTCTTCAGCAACAACGGGTCTCCCGACCCGACCAATCCGGCGGTCTCGGGGGGGGATTCCTTCGACCTCGACGATCTCCCCGGCCGGCCCTTCACCTGGATCCAGTACGTCCGGATCACCTCCACCGGTGACCGCTGGCTCACCGATACCGACGGCGACCTGGTCCGGCATACCGGTGAAACGGGCGCTCTGGGCGGCGCCGGTTCCTCAGGCTTCGACCTCGACGCCGTCTGCGCGGTCAATTACTGATCCCGGAGAAAGGAACCTGATTCGTGCCTGAATTTTGCCTCCGCGAAACAGGAGCAAGGTTACAAGTCGTTGTTTATCAAAGTGGCAATGGGCAGGATAAAAATCTTCCGGATTGACCCTTCAGGCGGCTGACCAACGGGAACAGTAGTACAGGCATTCTTGCCTGTGGCCAAGCTTCCACAGACAGAAATGTCTGTGCTACTTTTACGGCCCCGGTTTCACGTGAAAATTGCAGGTCGTATGTTTCCGTTTTTTCCCCGGGATTGGGGAATATGGGTCCCGGGCAAGCAAAGAGCGGCCCGCCGCGTTTGCGGCGGGCCGCTCTTTGCTCGTGAGCCCGGTGGAGCCTGTTAACGGGCGAGCGGGATATCTCCGTAACTGCCGAAATAGGCGCGGGTCGCTCCTCGGATCGCCCAAAGCCCGGAGGCCGGCCGGAAGATCCCGAATTCGTCGAGGATGGACCCCGTGAAATTTCCGACCGCCGGCCGGTCGCCGGAGCTCCCGAAGTAATTCCGGGCTCCTCCCCGGACCGCCCAGAGCCCGCTGGAAGGCCGGAAAATGGCGATCTGGGTCTTAAACGGCGCGCCCGCCATTCTCGCGCCGTACCACTGGTATATACCGGGAACCGGCCAATCGCCGGTTTTCCCGAAGTAGGCGCGGGTGACCTCCCGGACCGCCCAGAGTCCGGTCGCGGGTTGGAAAATCGCGATCCGGTCAACCTCTTCGCCGGCGTAATCTCCGGGCACCGGCCAGGAGCCGGGCTGGCCGAAGTAGGCGCGGGTCAACCCTCGCAATGCCCAGAACCCGGTGGCGGGCCGGAAGACGGCGATATCGGCTCGGCCGTCGCCGTCGTAGTCAGCCGGAACCGGCAGGTCGTTGGCCCCGCCGAAGTAATAACGGCCGGAGCCGCGGATCGCCCAGAGCCCGGTGGCGGGCCGGAAGATCGCGACGTCGGCCCGACCGTCTCCCGTGTAATCGCCGCTGACCGGCACATCGCCGCTGGTCCCGAAATAAACCCGGCTGAAGCCGCGGATCGCCCAGAGCCCGGTGGCGGAGCGGAAGACGGCGATATCGTCCATTCCGTCGCCGGTAAAATCGGCGGAGGCCAGAACCAGGTAGGGTGGGGTGGGCATCGGGCTTGGTGTCGGTGTCGGCGTGGCGCTCGGTAACGGCGAGGCGGTCGGTATCGGCGTGGCGGTCGGGGCGGCGGTCGGCGTCGGCGTGATGATCGGGGCGGCGGTCGGCGTCGGCGTGGCGGTCGGGGCGGCGGTCGGCGTCGGCGTGGCGGTCGGGCCCGGGGTCAGTGTCGCTCCGGCCGAGGGAGTCGGAATGGGGGTCGGTGTGATCACCCCGTTGATCCAGATATCGTCGATGGCCAGGTCGCCCAGGTCCTTGAAGTAGGTGAACCTGACCTGGTTGGAAGACGGATTGAGCGACAGACCGGCCAGAGTCGTCCCGGTCAGGGGCAGGCTGTAGATGTCGGTCACCGCGGTCCAGCTTCCGTAATACTCCTCGACCAGGAGGCTGCTGGTGCCGGAGGTTCCCTGTCCCTTGACCCAGAACTGGAGAAGTGTTGCCGCGCTGGGGTTATAATCGAGGGTTACGATCCGGTCGTCGGTATTGTTGAGCTTGATCGAGGGAGAGGCGTCGCCGTAATTTCCTGCGCTGGTGTAAGTGTCGGAGTCGTCGTTGCAGCCGATGAAGGACCAGCCGCCCGGCCGGGTACCGGTATCGAACCCGTCAAACCCTTCGCTGATAATCGCGGCATCGGCCGCCGGAAGGAAAATCAGACAGCATACGGAAAGCGCCGAAATCGCGGATACCATTTTCATATATTTCCCCTCCCTCTGGCTTCAGTCCAGAGCAGTACACCGGAGTTTAATTAGATACAACATTATCCACCTGGGTCCATATCGCCGTCAAGGATAAAATGGAAAATATGGAAAAAATTGAGGGGAATAATGTACTTATTTTTCCGCCGGCCTTTCTGAGCGAACCGGCCGGACGGCTCGCGGAGCGGATATTCCGAATCCGGAGAAAAGAGATTTGCCCAGGGGAAAGGAAAATGTTATGTTAACGATCCGGTCCTTAGCCAACAGGAGGGAGAGAGAAAGATGACTGACCGGCGCTATGGCTTGGGGTGTTTAAAGGACCCGACGGACCGTCGGGACGTGCCGATGCGGGCGATTCTTCCCCGGATCACCGCCCCCGCCCGGGTCGATTACAGCGGCCGGATGTCCCCGGTCCGGGACCAGGGCGAGGAGGGAACCTGCGTCGCCTTCGCGGCGGCGGTCGGGATCAAGGAATACCAGGAACTGGCCGAAAGGCGGCGGCTGATCGAACTTTCACCCCGTTATCTCTATTATCACTGCAAGCGGATCGACGGGGTGCCGAACGAGGAGGGGACCTTCCCCCGGATGGCGATGAAGGTCCTGGCCGGCCGGGGCGTCTGCCTGGAGGAGTGCTGGTCCTACCGCCCCTACCAGACCGACTCCCCCTGTCCGGAGGCCGATCGCCAGGCATATCCCTTCCGGATCAAGACCTACGCCCGGCTCTCCGGGTTGGAGGAGATGGAGCAGAGTCTCACCCTCAACGGGCCCTTCCTGGCCGGGGTGGAGGTCTTTCCGGAATGGTTCGAGGAGCATCGGGGCGAGATTCCTCTCCCCCGGCCCGGCCGCTCCTCCCTGGGCGGCCACGCCGTCTGCGTGGTCGGATACAGCCATCGAGATAGTAACTTCAAGTTCAAGAATTCCTGGTCGGAGGGCTGGGGGGATAAGGGTTACGGATATCTGCCCTACGAGTATATGGAACGCTACTGCCTCGACGCCTGGTCCGCCACCGACCTGATCGCCCCCCCCGCCGGCCGTCCCGGCCGGAAGGAAACCGCCGGCTGAAAATTATCGATACAAGGAGGTGGTTATGATAATGAGCGAAGAAACCCTGAGAATCCTGGTCGGGGTGATCGCCGGGCTGGTGATAATCACCCGTCTTTACGGGGTGATCAATCCGAAGAAGATGAAGGGGCTGGCGGCGAAAGTCTCCGGTCTGGGTCACGGCTGGATCCGGGCGATCTATCTGGTCTCCGGTCTGCTCGGAGTCTGGATCCTCTATTCGGCCCTGGTCATCATCTTCGGGAAGGTGGCCGTTTTCCTGGTCATCAGTTTCCTCCTCGGGCTTCTGCTCCTGCTCTCCGGGATCTTCGTGATCCACCCGCAGTGGTTCCCCCAGATCATCAGGGGGCTGGTGGCCGAACGGGGGGAACTCTTCATCCGGTTTATCTGCCTGCTCGGCGTCCTGGGCGGGGTTTTCATCCTCCTGACCGTCATCTTCGAAAGCTGGGGCGGATAGCCTTTCGATGACCATCGGGCGCAACGATCCCTGCTGGTGCGGCAGCGGGAGGAAGTACAAGAAATGCCACCTCCCCTCCGACCTGGCCCGGGGCGGAGCCCCGCCCGCCGGCGGCCGGAGCCGGGCGGGCATCCCGATCAAGACCGAAGCCGAGATCGCCGGCATCCGGGCCGCCGGCCGCCTGACCGCGCGGCTCCTCGACCTGGTGGCCGGGAAAATCCGGGCCGGGGTCACCACCGTTGAGATTGACTCCTGGGTCCACGAGGAGACGGTCGCCGCGGGCGGCGTTCCCGCCTCCCTCGGCTATCGCGGTTTTCCCGCTTCCGTCTGCACCTCCCTCAACGAGCAGATATGCCACGGCATCCCGGACGGGACGGTGCTCAAGGAAGGGGACATCGTCAACGTCGACGTCACCACCATCCTCGAAGGTTTTCACGCCGACGCCTCCCGGATGTTTCTGATCGGGGAGGTGGCCCCGGAGGCCCGGAGGCTGGTCGAGGCGGCCCGGGAGTGTCTCAACCGGGGGATCCGGATGGTGAAGGCGGGGAACCATTTCGGGGATATCGGCTGGGCCATCCAGGAACACGCCGAGAGCCGCGGTTTCTCGGTGGTCCGGGACTACACCGGCCACGGGATCGGGCGGGAGTTCCACGAAGAGCCGAGCGTCTTCCATTACGGTCGAAAGGGAACCGGCCCCCGGATCGAGGCCGATATGGTCTTCACCATCGAGCCGATGATCAACGCCGGGACCCACAAGTCCCGGCTTCTGGCCAACGGCTGGACCGCGGTGACCCGGGACGGCTCCCTCTCCGCCCAGTGGGAGCACACCGTCCGGGCGACCGCCCGGGGCTCGGAGATCCTCACCGCGCCCTGACCCGCCCTTCTCCCGCGTTTGCAATCCGCGAAGCGCAGCAATTCGCCCGGATATATTCCCGCCTTTTCCCCTCGGCGGACCTTATCCGGCCCGGCGCGGATTGCGGTGCTGCCGCCCGTCGGGTATACTAATTGCGCCGGGATGCCCGAAACCAGGGAGGTAGTCGTGAGATAGGCGGCATTAACGGCGGCGGCATTATCCCTTCTCATCCCGGCTCCGGCCGGGCCGGTTTAAAGATGCGTAATCCAGCCGCAATCCTGATTCTGCTCTTCCCGGCGTTCCTCCTCCCGCCGGGGGCGGGGGCGGCCGTTTACCGGGTCGGCCCCGGCCGGACCTACGAGACGCTGCAGGAACTGGCCGGCCTGCTCGACCCCGGCGACCTGGTCGAAGTGGACGGCGGGCATACCTACCCCGGCGGGGTCGTCTTCACCGAACCGGGCACCGCCGCCGATCCGATCGTGATCCGGGGCCTCCGGGACGGCGGGGGAAACCGTCCGGTGATCTCCGGGGGGACCAACGCGGTCGCCTTCGAGACCTGGCCCTGCGACGGTTCGGGGACCGACGGCTCCCACTACGTCTTCGAGGGGTTCGAGATCGCCGGGGCCTCCTTCCGGGGGATCTTCCACCAGGCCGACGATCTCACCGTCCGGGACACGGTCGTCCGCGACTGCCCGCTCCACGGGATTCTCGGAGCCGACTGCGGCTCCGGCTCGCTCACGCTTCAGTACGTCGAGGTTTACAATTGCGGCGACGGCGACCGCTACCACCAGGTTTACGCCGCCACCGACGAGGTCAACCGTCCCGGGAGCGTCTTCCGGATGGAGCACTGTTACCTCCACGACGCCAACGGCGGGAACAACGTCAAGTCCCGCGCCGAGCGGAACGAGATCTATCACAACTGGATCGAGGGGGCTTACTACCACCAGCTGGAACTGGTGGGGCCCGACCCGGGCGGGGCCCCGGACGGCTGGAGCCCGGGGCTGGCCCGGGAGGACTCCGACGTGGTCGGCAACGTGATCTGGGCCCGGGGCGGGGCGGACCACCACCTGATCCGGGCGGGCGGCGACGCCACCGGCGAGAGCGACGGGCGCTACCGTTTCGTCAACAACACGATCATCCTGAGCGGCTCCAACGACGCCTCCGTCTTCCGGCTCTTCGACGGGCTGGAGAGCATCGAGATGCACAACAACGTCTTCTTCCGGGAAGGCGGGGGGACGCTTAACCTCAAGCGCGACGTCGAGGCCGAGTGGGCGGCGGGGACGGAGTTGATCGCCGGCTCGAACAACTGGGTCCCCACGTCGGCGATCAACGTCCCTTCTCAGTGGACGGGGACCGTCTCCGGGACCGACCCCGGTTTCATCGACCCGGCGGGGACGGGTGATCTACGGCCCGGTGCGGGAAGCCCCCTGGTCAACGCCGGGACCGGGGCGCCGTCCGGTCCCCCCGGCTACCCCTTCCCCGATCCGATCTTCCCCCCGGCTTTTCATCCGCCGGCCGGCGAACTGGAGGAGGCGGGGACGGCCCGGGTCCGCCCGGCGGACGGAAGGATCGACATCGGCGCCTTCGAGCGCGGATCTCCGCCTCTCCTGACCGGCCGCGGTCGGGATTTCAACGGGGACGGGACCTGCGAAATCGCCGTCTTCCGGGAAAGTTCCGGCCTCTGGGCGGTCCGGGGGCTGACCCGGGCCTACTTCGGGGGGACTGGCGACCTTCCCGTCCCCGCCGACTACTCGGGCGACGGGACCTCAAAGATCGCCGTCTTCCGGGCGGGTTCCGGGCTCTGGGCGGTCCGGGGAGAAACCCGGATGTATTTCGGGGCCGGATCCGACCTCCCCGTCCCCGGCGATTACGGGGGCGGATCCGGGAGGTTCGCCGTCTTCCGGGAAAGTTCCGGGCTCTGGGCGGTCCGGGGATTGACCCGGTTCTACTTCGGGAAGACGGGCGACCTCCCCGTCCCATCCGACTACGATGGTGACGGCGCCCCGGAGGCCGCCGTCTTCCGGGCGAGTTCCGGGCTCTGGGCGGTCCGGGGGCTGACCCGGGCCTACTTCGGCGGGTTAGGCGATCTCCCCGTCCCTTCCGACTACGACGGGGACGGCACCCCGGAGATCGCCGTCTTCCGGGCTGGTTCCGGGCTCTGGGCGGTCCGCGGGCTGACCCGGCGCTACTTCGGGGCGTCCCTCGACCGGCCGGTCCCGGCCGATTACTCGGGTACGGGGACCGACCGGATCGCCGTCTTCCGGGGAAGGAACGGCCTCTGGGCCGTTGCCGGCGGGACCCGCGCCTATTTCGGGCGGGAGGGCGACCTCCCGGTCACCCGCTGACCCCGGTCTCCGGTATGGGCCCGGAATTCCCTCACTGCTCACTGCTTACTGATTACTGATTACTCTTCCCCCCCCGCCTCGTTTCCTTTGTTAACTTTGAACTTTGAACTTCAAACTTTGAACTTCTTTCCCCATTCCCCATTCCCCATTCCCAATGTTAAGATTCCCTTATGATTCGGATCAACGCAAAAATCGCGATCCCGGAGAGCGAACTGAGCGAGGAGTTCATCCGGGCCTCGGGGCCGGGGGGCCAGAAGGTCAACAAGACCTCAACCGCGGTTCAGCTGAGGTTCGATCTCCGGAATTCGCCCTCCCTTCCCGACCCGGTCAGGGAGCGGCTGGTCCGGCTGGCCGGGCGGCGGATCACCGGGGAAGGGGTGCTGGTCATCGAGGCCTCCCGCTACCGGACCCAGGCGGCCAACCGTCTCGACGCCCGCCGCCGGCTGGAGGGGCTGCTCCGCCGGGCGGCCCGTCCGCCCCGCCCTCGGAAGAAGACCCGGCCTTCCCGGGCGTCCCGGCGGCGGCGGTTGGAAGCCAAGAAGAAACGAAGCCTGACCAAGCGGCGCCGGCGGCCGGTGGTCCCGGAGGAAGAATGATCCCGGACCTGGACAGGCTGGAGGAGGTTCTCTCCGGGCAGCCGGCCTACCGGGTCCGGCAGGCCCGGGCGGCGATTTTCCGCCGCCTGGTTCGTTCCTGGGAGGAGGCGACCGATCTTCCCGGGGAGCTTCGCGGGATCCTGGAGAAGGAAGTCCCCCTGGAAATCGGCGCTCGCCTGGTCCGGTCCGAGGACGGGTCGACGGCCAAGGCGGCGATCGGGCTCGCCGGGGGGGAGACGGTCGAGACGGTTCTGATGCGGCACCGTCCGGAGAGGAACACCGTCTGCGTTTCCTCCCAGGCCGGCTGTTCGCTGGGCTGCGCTTTCTGCCTCACCGGGTCCTTCGGCCCGGCCCGGAACCTGACCAGCTCCGAGATCGTCGGCCAGGTTCTCTACTGGAGCCGGCACCTGGCCGACTCCTCCTCGCGGGTCGCCAACGTGGTCTTTATGGGTATGGGCGAGCCCTTCCTCAACTACGACGCGGTCCTCTCCGCGGTCCGGCTGCTCAACGACCCGGAAGGGCCGGGGATCGGGGCCCGGCGGATCTCGATCTCGACCGCCGGGATCGTCCCCGGGATCGAACGGCTGGCCGGGGAGGGGATCCAGGTCAACCTCTCCTTCTCCCTTCACGCCGCCGAGGCCGAACTCCGTTCCCGGCTGATGCCGGTCAACGAGGCCTATCCCCTCGAGTCGGTTCTCGAAGCGGTGGACGGGTATATCGGGAAGACCGGGCGGAGGGTGATGATCGAGTACCTGCTCCTGGCCGGGGTCAACGACTCCCCCCGTCAGGCCGGGCAGCTGGCCGAACTCCTGAAAACCCGTCTCCGGCGGCTCTTTTTCGTCAACCTGATCGCCTATAACCAAACCGGGTGGTACCGCCCTTCCCCTCCCGGCGCGGTCCGGGAGTTCTGTCGGGTCCTGGAGGGGGAGGGGATCGCCGTCACCCGGAGGTTCCGTTTCGGGAGCGACATCGAAGCCGCCTGCGGCCAGCTGGCGGGGGGAGAACCGGCCGCGACCTGAGGCGGGTTTGGGCTTGTTTTGTCCGGGCGGTTTGTGCGATGATCTGGGCCGGAAGAGACTGACCGACAATTGCCGATTTGGCGAATCTCCAACGCACCATCACCACGCGATGACGACGATGGCCGAAAAACCAGCCGGCGGCCGGGGCGAAGGCCCCCAGACCCTGATCGCCTATCCGCTGCTCTTCCTCTCCTTCGTGGTCCTGATGGGGGTAATCTGGCTGTTGCGGTCGATCCTGATCCCCTTCGCCCTGGCGATCTTCCTCGCCTACATACTCTACCCGCTGGTCTCCGGACTGCGCCGTCTCCGGATCCCCTATATTTTAGCGGTGATCCTGGTGGTCGTCTTCTGCCTCGGCCTGGTCCTGGCCCTGGGGTTCCTGATCAGCGGGGAGATCGGGAGTTTCATCAACGCCGTCCCCCAGTACCAGCAGACGCTTCGGGCGCAGGTCGACCGGGCGCTCCACGCCTACACCGGGCTGGTCGACCGTCTGGCCGCCGCCCTGCCGGGCGAGCCGGACCTCGTCCCCAGCCCTTCCCCCGGCGACGTTCCCAGGTTCATCTCCGCGATCATCCAGAATCTCTTCAACAGCCTGATCACGCTGATGAACATTTTATCCAACGTCTTCCTGGTCTTCTTTATCCTGATCTTTCTCCTGGCCGGGGCCCGGGACTTCAAGAAGATCGTCATCACCGCCTGGGGGCCGGAGAACGAGGGGAGGGCGGCCGCGATCGTGGAGTCGATCAACCGCGACATCGGCGGATACATCATCGTCCGGACCCTGATCAACCTGGCCCTGGGGGTCGTGGTCACGGTGGTCCTCCTGATCTTCCGGATCGACTACGCCTATATCTGGGGTCCGCTGACCGGGCTGCTCAACTTCATCCCCTACATCGGGGCCTTCATCGGGCTGCTCGGTCCCTTTGCCGTCGCCCTGTTGAAGTTCGACTCCTACTGGACCGCCCTGGCCCTGCTCGGGGTCCTCCTCCTGATCCAGAACCTGGAGGGGAATATCATCTCCCCCTACGTTATCGGGAAGAAGACCCGGCTCAATCCGCTGACGGTCCTGATGACCCTGATCCTCTGGTACTTCATCTGGGGCCCGGTCGGGATGATCCTGGCCACGCCGCTCACCTCCTGCTTCAAGATCCTCTGCGACCACATCGAGCCTCTCCGGCCGGTGGGTAAGCTTCTCGGCGGAGCCCCCGGGGAAAGATGAACAACGGTCCGCCGCCCGAACCCCGCCCGGTCCGCCTGAACCCCGGGAGCCGGACCGCGATTATTCTGGTTTCCGTGCTGGGGATCTCCGTGCTCTACTTTCTGGTCGGTTCCCCCCACTTCTACGAACGGTACCTGGGCAGCTACACCGACGCGGGGAGTTTCGGGTTTCTCGCCCCCAGCCTCTACCACTTCGCCGTCACCCTGGTCCTCTTCTTCTTCCTCCCGGCGGCGATCATCAGGAATATTCTCGGCGAAAAGCTCCCCGATTTCGGCTGGCGGACCGGCGACCGGCGGGCCGGGTGGCTCTCCCTGGCCTGGGGGGTGCCGCTGGTCATCCTCCTCGGCTGGCTCTCCTCCCGCCAGCCGGAGTTCCGCCTCCAGTATCCGCTCTTCATCTCCCGGCTCGATTCCTTCCCCCTCCGGGGGCAGAACGTCACCCTCTTCATCCTCTACCAGTTCACCTACATCTTCTATTACATCGGCTGGGAGTTCTTCTTCCGCGGGTTCGCCCTCTTCGGGCTGAAAGACGGACTGGGAACGACCGGGGCCCTGGTCTTCCAGGCGGTGATCTCCACGGCCCTCCACGCGGCCAAACCGGCGCCGGAACTGCTGGCCGCCCTCCCCGGCGGGATCGTCTTCGGGCTGGTGGCGCTGCGCTGCCGGTCGCTGGGGGCGGTGATCGTCGCCCATTGGATGCTCGGTTTCTCCCTCGACCTTTTCATCCTCCTCGGGGCCGGCTGACCGGGAGAGCGCTTATGATTCCCTCGCGATACAACCGGATCTCCGAACAGCTGATCTTTTCCTACCTGGTCTTCCTGGCGATCTTCATCCTCTTCTTCCGGGGGATGATCGTCTCCTGGGGATGGCTCCTCGGCGCCCAGGCGGCGGCGGGCGCGGTCATCCTTCTCCTGGTCGCGTTGCAGGAGAGACACCCCCGGAGCCGCCTCTTGGTCGCGGTCCGGAACTGGCTCCCCCTGCCCTACATCCTCTTCGGCTACAAGATGATCCACTTCCTGATCAACTCCGACCGCAACCCAGGCTTTATGCTGATCAAGGACCACTGGCTGATCGCCTCCGACCGCTGGCTTTTCGGCACCGACCCCACGGTCTGGCTGCAGCGGGTCACCTTTCCCTGGCTGACCGAGCTGATGCAGATCTTCTACGCCACCAATTACTTCCTCCCCCTGGTCCTGGTGCTGAGCCTCTACCTGAAACGGGAACGGCTCCCCTTCCAGAAGACGGTCTTCGCGATCACCCTTGGCTACATCCTCTCTTACCTCGGGTACTTCGTCATCCCGGCGATCGGCCCCCGCTTCACCATCGGCCACGCGCTGCCCCTGGAAGGAATTTTCATCCGGGATAAACTGGCCGATCTGATCTACTGTCTCGACGCCTGCCCCCGCGACTGCTTCCCCTCCGGGCATACCGAGATCCCCCTGATCACGCTCTGGCTGGCCTTCCGTTTCCGGCGGAAGCTCTTTTACCTCTACCTGCCGATCGTGACCGGGCTGATCTGTTCGACCGTCTACCTCCGTTACCACTACGTCGTCGACGTGATCGCCGGGGCCGCCCTGGCCGGGATCGTGATCCTGCTGGCCCGGGGGGCGGAGAAGAGGGGAGATTCAGCCGCCGTCCGGCGGCGTCTGTAGGGGCACGGCATGCCGTGCTCCTACGGGTATCCCCAGCGCCTCCAGGATCTTCGGGGTGATCACCGCGGCGCATCCTTCCGGGCCGGGGTGGATTCCGTCCGGTACGTAGCGGCGGAAGAGTCCGGGGTCCGTCTCCAGGATCCGCTCCCAGTTCCGGGTGTGGTCGATCAGGGGCAGGCCCCGTTCCCCGGCCACCTCCCGGTATACTTCGTAGTAGTCCCGGTAGCGGGGCCGGCGGAGGAGAGAGCTCCCCGCCGGGGGGTTCATCGTCATCAGGATGATCTCGGTACCGGGTCCGGCCGAGAGGATACGGTCGATCATCGCCTCGAGGTTGCCCCGGGCCCGGGCCAAGGAGACGGTATCGTCCAGGCGGGCGTCGTTGACGGCGAACTCGATCAGCACGGTATCGGGTCTCCAGGCGAGCACGCGGGAGTCCAGGTTGGCCGTCCCCCAGTCCGACGAGGCGCCGCTCCGGCCGCTGTTGACCACGGTGGCGAGGCCCGGGAAGGCCGCCTCCAGCGCCTCCGCCATCTGTCTCACCCACTCCCCTTCGGCGGTGAGGCTCGTTCCGTAGGCGACCACCGTCTGCGGCCGGCCCGCTCGGAGATTAGCGACCAGCCGGCTGCCGCCTTCTTCACCCCGGACCCGGCCCGTCAGGGCCAGGGCGAGAAGCGTCACCGCCGTGATTTTCCCGACCGTCATAACCCCTGTTCTCCTTGGGCAGTTTTTGGTTCGACCGGAACTTTCCCGGTTCCTTCTCCGTTTCCCCGACCGGGGGCCGATTGCGTCCCGCGGCCTTCCAGCATAGCCGACTCGGGCGAAAAACCGGCAAAACCGCAGGCCCGCGTTACATCCCCCTCCCGTTTGCGCGGTTAAAAACACTGTGAAAATATATTACCATACACCGGAAGCATCAAAGGGCAGTCCCACCGTGTGCAACCACCGGGAAAAAAGAGAAGGCAAAGCCACGATGAGAAAGATTTTTCGGCGATCTCCGTCCTGATCGCCGGTTTTGTCTTTCGGGCGGTCCCGGGTTGGATCGCCGACCCGCTGGTACCCCAATGCGCACCAAGACGGTTCGGCATTCAAATACGGGACAGTGACAGGTTGTTATCCGGATCGGCGCGCCGGGAAAACCATTTCAAGCCAGCCGTTCCTGACGATAGCGGCGGACGAGACGTCCGGCTTGTTGCTCGTATCCGGATGGAATTGAAAAATATACCGGCAGCGAAAAATCTGAGGGGTGGCCGCGTCGTCCAAATTTGACCCTGTCCGTGACAACGAATTTGATCCTCTTCAGTCTCCTGCTCTGGTCAATCGCCTTTTCCAGCCTTTTCAATGAAGTATATCCGAGTGCTTCGTGATATGCACCCTCGGCTCCGAACCAGACTCGAGGTTCCGCAACTTCAAGGGCTTTCCGCCGATAGATTCGAGCTTTCCGGCCGATGTTTATCGTTTGGGCCAGCCCGATGCCGAAAAATAGCAGCAATACACCGCTGGCGGTGGTAATTAAAATCGGCGTTACCTGCTCATCCTTGATTACAAAGATCGCCGCTCCGGCCAGGATCAAGCTGAAGACAAATCCGAATAAAGAACTGTAGACCACCCCGACATAAGTGTTTTCCCCACACATTGTCCGGTAATCGGCGGTAACGATCTTCTCCCACTCGTCGGCCCGGAATTGCCATTGCTCCCAGATTCGATCTTCGAACAAGCGGTTTATCTCTCGTCTGGTCCTGGATTTAAGCACGGATCGAATGATGAGATTGGTCGCCGCAAAAAATATCCAGAGGACGCTTATTGCCCCCAGGGGCAGTATTAGTTCGCTCAGTGAGGCTGCCTTCCGGGTTAGAACCAGCCACCCCCCCAGAGCCAGTGTCCCGATCCAGATTAGGATAAATCCCCACCCCAAGTGGGAATAGGAATCGGCATCCAGGACAAGTTGTTCGGGTTTTTCCATTTATCGGAAACTTGGAGTCGGCTCCAGGCATTTCCCCCGATAGAAGCCGAAGTTAGGATGCCCTTCGACTCCCTTCGCCCGCTCGGGACAGGCTCACAACGATACGAATTCCCCCTCCATTGAAAAAAAGGAGGCCCCCGACCGGGAGCCCCCAGCTTCCTGTTAAGCCGAAGGTCGGATTCGAACCGACGACCTGATCATTACGAATGACCTGCTCTGCCAGCTGAGCTACTTCGGCGTTTTTGCATCGGCTTGGCCGATTTCAGAACAAATGTAGTCTCTCCGGGGTGGGATTTCAAATGAAATGTTCAAGCCCTCCCGGGTCGAAGAGACGAACCGCCGCCCGGCGGAGGCCCGGTAGACAGCCCGGCAAGCCTCCCGGCACTCGATGAACCCCGCCAGTCGCGCCCAGAGATCGGGATCGATCCGCACCCGATCCTCGGGAAGGACGCCCACGTGCTCGCTCAGCCAGCCAGCCTCGTCGTAGTCTGGGCGAAGGCGGGTGCCGGGCGGCGTCGTATTCCAGCGGGGTCCGCTCCTCGTCCCGCCGGAAGTCCAGGTCCCGCGCCACCCCGCGCCTGCAGACGCCGAACTCCCTGAAAAATCGGTGCTGCTGGGGGGATTTTCGGAAGCTTCGGCTACATCGATAATCACAGCCGAAACATCGTTTTCCACCTCGTAACCGGGGAGACCGAATACCAGCGGAAAGCAATTTCTTATCAATGGCAAGAAATCCCGTCCGGATGTTTGATCCGAGACCGGGGCAGCAAATATAATTTCCGTGATAATTTCTATAATTGTTTAAAATGCATAAATTACAAACTACAGCTGAAGGTCGGATTCGATCCGTATATTCCGTCCCCCCTTGAAAATCCGCTTTTTGTAAGGGGTTGCGTCACCTGGAGTGATCTGGAGTACCCTGGAATGCTCGCAAAATGCTACGATTTTGCTGCCGGAAATTGGTTGGTAAACCGGGGTATCGGGCACGGTTTCTTCCGGTTACGGGGGTAAGGATGGTATAGCAAATGGCCTACATTAACTCTGCCCGAAAAAGGGTATCCGTGGTAGTGGGTTGGTATTCCCCCGATGGGACAAAGGGCGGCTCTCCGAAACCGGGGGGCCGCCCTTGCCTTTTGGAACGCTCGTAAACCGGGAATTCGACCGGTGATTAAATACTACTATTGCTGTTACACAAACTATATACTGATGGTCTGTTCGACTAGCCTTGGCGAGCGTCTGGATATGCCGTATGAGGATTTTACTGGTTGAAGATGATCCGGAAATCGCCCGTTTCGTTGTCCGGGGATTGAAACGGGAAACCTTCGCCGTGGATCACGCCGCGAACGGTGAAGACGGTCTCCATCTCGCCCTCACCGAAGACTACGATGCCGCCGTCGTAGATATTATGCTTCCCCGGCTGGACGGGATCTCGCTTATCCGGAAATTGCGAAGCGCCGGCCGGAACACCCCCGTCATCATCCTCAGCGCGAAGAGATCAACGGAAGAGAAAGTCGAAGGCCTGCGATCGGGCAGTGACGACTACCTGGCCAAGCCCTTCTCCTTCACCGAGCTCCTGGCCCGGATCCAGGCCCTGATCAGGCGGGCTGCCGGCACGCCGGAGACCACCTGCTTAATGGTGGGAGATCTCCGGCTGGACCTGCTCAAGCGGGAGGTAACGCGGTCCGGCCGCGCTATCATCCTCCAGCCCCGGGAGTTTGCCCTTCTGGAATACCTGATGAGAAACGCTGGCCGGGTGGTGTCGAAGACCATGATCATCGAGCACGTCTGGGATTACAATTTCGAGCCTCAGACCAACATCGTCGAGGTGGGTATCAGCCGGTTGCGGAATAAGATCGACCGGGATTTCGACCAGCCGATGATTCACACCATCCGGGGAGCGGGTTATGTGGTTAAGGAAAGTTATTAAGCGACCCCGCACGGTTGCCTTCCGCCTCACCCTCTGGTACGCGGGACTTTTTCTGCTTGTGTCCGTTGGGGTTTTCTCTTCCCTTTATTTCCTGGTCCATTCCTACCTGATTCAGCGGATAGACAGCTGGCTTGAAGCCGAGGTGGGAGAAAGCTCCGCCATGTTCAAGGAGGTGGGTCTGGAAGAACTGAAAGAAGATATCTCTGCCGAGGAATCGGCGATCGGAGAAGATAAGGTTTTTTTCCGGCTGGTCACGGCGGAAGGAAAAGAAATCGCCGTTTCCGACCTCTCGGCCTGGGATACCTTGTCCCTGGAAGAAACAATGTCCGGTCGGGTTAACGATTCCGCGCCGGCTTTTCAGACCGTCATCTTCCCGGGTGACCGGCATGCAACCAGAATCGTTGAGGCTTTCATTGCTCCGGGGGTTATCTTCCAGATGGGGCAGAATATGAAGGCCGAAGACGAATTCATGAACCGACTGAAATTTATATTCGCCTACGTCGGATTAGGGGCGGTGCTGCTCTCTTTTGGAATCGGTTGGTTCATGGCCCGGAGGGCTCTGGCCGGGGTGGAGAAAGTAACGCAGACCGCGAGACTCATCTCCAATGCCACCCTGGATAAGCGGGTTCCGCTCATGGGCACCGATGACGAGATCGATCGTCTGGCTTCGACATTTAACAATATGCTGGAGAGGATCCAGACCCTGATCACCGGCATGAAGGAGATTAACGACAACATCGCCCATGAGTTGAGAAGTCCCATCACCCGGATCCGGGGGATTGCCGAGATGGCGCTCTCTCATGAATCATCCGCGGAGGAGTCCAAGGCGGCCGTCGCCAGCACTATAGAGGGGTGCGATCAGTTGTTGGCCATGATCAATACCATGCTCGATATCTCCGAAATGGAATCGGGTATCGGTAATCCGGAATTCTCGGTTATTGATATCTCGGAAATGGTCATGAAAGGAGGAGAGGTCTTCCGGCCGATAGCCGAGGAGAACGGAATCGAATTATCCATCCAGGCCCCGCCCGCCGTAAGAACGCAGGGCGATATCAAGAAACTGCAGCGGGCCTTTGCCAACCTGATTGACAACGCCCTCAAACACACCCCCCCCGGAGGGCACGTCTCTATCCTGGTGGAAGAAACCGCCGGTCTGATCACGATATCCGTTTGTGATGATGGGGCGGGTATATCCCGGGAGCAATTGTTGCATATATTCGAGCGGTTCTACCGGGGAGATAATGAATCCCGGGAAGGCAGCGGTCTCGGACTCAGCCTGGCTCAAGCCATCATCCGTTTGCACGGCGGCGATATCGCCGTCGAAAGCCACTCCGGTACGGGCAGCATTTTCACCATTACTCTTCCCCGTTTTTCCGTTAGATAGCCTCTCCAGTTTTCCGGAACCTTGCCGAAATGTAATCTTCCGGAAACCTTCCTGTAATTCCTCGTCTGTTAAATTTCCCGTCGAAAGGTGGGAATGCGCCCGGCCGAATTTGGGTATCACCCCCGGATTGCTCTTCCGGATATGTCTATTCCCATAGGCCGATCAAGTATATGAAAAACAAATCCTCAAGGTTCCGCCTCCTGATTCCGGGCCTCGCTGCACTAACCGTGCTCCTCGGGTGGCTTATTGTTAACCGAAACTCCGATGACTCCGTCCTCTGGGTGGGAAATTCCCGGGAATACCGGGCGGTCTGTCTTCAGATCTACCGCCAGGCTTTGGAGCAACTGAAGCAGGATGTTTCCGGTTTGTCGAAGCCGTGGGCGGTGGTTATGGATATCGACGACACCTGCCTGAGCACGGTCGACTACCAAAGAGCCGGGAGGTTACAGCACCTTCCCGTCCTAGGTTCTTCTTGGGAGGACTGGTGCCGCCGGGAGAGGGGGGTAGTGGTGCCGGGAGCGGTGGAATTCAGCGAAAAGGTCAGGGAACTCGGCGGTTTGGTCATCCTCCTGACCGACCGGTGGGAAGAGTTACGGGCGATCACCGAAGAAAACCTCCGCAGGGAGGGGATTGTTTACGATGTTCTTCTTATGCGAAACAAGGATTCCGCCAAGCCCCATTGGAGAGAATTTATCACCGGCGAGGGAGGGGTTCCGGGCCTGGGACCGGTGGAAGTGGCCATGGTGATCGGGGACAAGGTTGGCGACTTCTATGCGGATGGAAAAGATCGCGGTCACTACGACGATTGGGGCGCGAAATTCATCATCATCCCCAACCCCATGAAACCCATGAGTGAGGATGAACCGGAATGATCGTCCCTTCCGTCGCTTGGTCAGGAGAGAACTGATGGAAGTATCACCTGCAGCTCCGAGGAAAATCCCGATCTGGGTGGTGACCGTTTGCCTGGCCGCCATCTTCTTCGGCATCGGGGGCCGCGAACTGTGGACCCCGGACGAACCGAGAGTGGCGGAGGTAGCGAGGGCGATGTCCGCCGGTTCTTCCTGGCTCGTCCCCCAGCTCGCCGGCCGGCCCTTTGTGGAAAAGCCGCCCCTCTATTTCTGGCTCGCGGCCCTGATGATAATGACCCTGGGGAATGCGGTGGGGGTCACCGCCTCCCTCCGCCTGCTCCCGGCGATTTGCGGAGTTTTAACCCTGCTTGTTCTCTACCGGGCCGCCAGGCGATACCTGGGAAATCCTCAAGCCGCTGCCGCCGTCCTGGTTTTGGCCACGATGTACGGATTTTTCCATGCGACCCACTGGATAGTGGTTGATCCGCTCCTGATGCTCCTGGCCAGCGGTTCGGTTTTACTACTTTTTGAAGGTCTCGACAGACAAAAGCCCTTCTTGTTGCTTGCGGGCTATCTGATGGCGGGGTTGGCCTTCCTGACCAAAGGGTTTATCGCCTGGGCAATCATCGGGGTTCCCGGTGCTCTGCTCGCGATTCTGTATTTTCGGACCATCACCCGCCGGCCGTTTCTTAACCTGGCCGGCTTCCTGCTTCTCCTCGCTCCGGTGACTGCCTGGATGACAGCGTTTTACCTGCGGGGTGGCCCGGAGTTGTGGCGGGAATGGTTTATTGAGAATCAACTGGGGCGATTTCTGGGACGTACCGATTACCTGGGCCATATCCGGGGGCCATTTTACTACCTTCCACTCATTCCCGGAATATTGCTTCCCTGGACCCCGGTTCTCCTCGGGTGGATCGTCCACCGTCGGTGGAGGTCGATCACGAAGTTTCCCGCTGCCGTCCGAAACTTGCATCTGATGATTGTCGCCTGGGCTTTCGGCGGTCTGCTCCTCCTTTCCCTGGCCGGAACCAAGCGCGATATCTACCTCTTCCCACTTCTTCCGGGATTCTCAATCCTGATTGCCACTTCTCTGGAAGGATCGCCACGATGGGTTGAAATGGTACTTAAGGCCATCTGTATCCTCCTCCTGATCCCGATGATCGTCTTTTCCTTCGGAGCACTGGACTGGGGAGAAGGCGAATTAACCCTGCGGTGGGGCTTCAGTCTGCCCCTTCTCGTTTGCTCGGCCGGCGCTCTCTTCGCCCTGATCAGGTACCGGCGGAACATTCTCGTAAGCGTCTGTGCCGTCACCGGGTTGTTCTATCTGGCGGTAGTTCTGGCGGCTTTCCCGGTGATTGATCAGGCGAAAAATTACGAACCGGCGACCCGCCAGATTGCCGCCGCCATCCCGGCCGGTGATCGTTCGTCAGTCTGCGGCTGTAACATCGACGAAACCACCAGGGCTATTTTCTCCTACTACACCGGCTTGACCCTCATCGACGTGCGGGATGACGAAAACTTGGAAGGCCGCCGCAGGCGATTGCAGAAGATCCTCGATCTCGAAGACCCCCGGTATACCTCGGTAATTGTTCTTACCAAGTATGATGGGGTATTACCACCGGAAGGTATATCTCTGGCTCCCGAACAGATTCGGGCAAAAACGAAGATGGGGATTAATCGGACCATATGGTTAATCACCGGGAAACATAAAGCTGAGAATCAATCAGAATCTTCTTCAGACCCTGTTCCCCGGATTTTGCCGTATTCCAGGCAGGATAGGGTACAACAAGAGGAATCAGCACCGAAATAGGGAGATCGGGTTTCATGAAACCAACGCCCCACCACGAGCGGCGGTCGAGATTCCGCCTCGCCTGGGTCTATCCATTCGCGGTCTATGCCGTACTTTTTTTAAGCCCCACTGAGGCATCACTCCGCGCCGGCCTCGGATTTGTCTTCGCCGGCTTGCTTATCCGGCTGTGGGCGAGCGGCTACCTGATGAAGAGGAATCAACTTACCACGTCCGGGCCTTACTCTTTAACCAGAAATCCACTCTATCTGGGGACACTGTTTCTTGCCCTGGGTTTTACCATAGTAGTGAGGATGTTCTACCTGGGCCCGTTGTTCTTGATCATCCTGGCCATATCGTATTACAGTACAATCGAACAGGAGGACTGCGAGAACCACAAGCGGTTCGGGGAGAAATTCATCAGCTACAAAAAGAATGTTCCTGCTTTGATACCGACTTGTTATCATTATCGCGATGGTGACAGATGGCCTTTCAGTGTCAGGCGAATGATCCGGAACAAGGAGTACGGGAGGTCGCTTGTCATTCCGGCAGTGATGATATTCTTCTATCTCAAAGAAGAGCTTGTAGTGGAGCGGGAAACCGCAACCATCAAGATGTGGGGTCTGGCTATCACTGCCCTGATTTTAGCCGCCAGCGTATTCCTGGTGAATGCCTGCGCGAGAAAGGCGCAGATCACAACATTGAGATAGACCGTATTCCCGTGACTTTCCAGGCAAGAGTCGAGATCAATTGCCGGTCTCCAGTGACGATAATCACAAGTGCAGGGGGATAATTGAAATGAACATTCGTTCTGATTTTCTTCCATTTTCACGTCCCGCGATCGGCCCCGAAGACATCGAGGGAGTGGTCGAGGTATTGCAATCCGGTTGGATCACCACCGGTCCGAAAACAGGTGAGTTCGAGGAGGCTTTCCGTAGCTACACCGGGGCCCGGTTCGCCTCCTCCCTGACCAACGGCACCGCCGGGATGCATCTCACCCTGATGGCCCTTGGTATCGGTCCGGGAGACGAGGTGATCACCCCATCCCTGACCTGGGGTTCCACCGTCAACCTCATCACCCTTTTGGGGGCCAAGCCGGTCTTCGCCGAGATCGACCGCCGAACCCTGATGGTCACCCCGGAAACGGTACGGCGGGTCCTGTCCGATAAAACCAGGGCCATCATCCCCGTCCACTATGCCGGGGCACCGGTCGATCTCGAACCGTTGCGGGAACTGGCCGCCAATGCGAAGGTTCTCCTGGTTGAAGACGCCGCCCACGCCGTGGGCACGGAATACCGGGGGGAGAAGATCGGGAGCAGTGGCACCGCCGTCTTCAGCTTTCACGCCATCAAGAATCTGACCACCGGGGAAGGGGGGATGGTGGTGAGCGATGACCGGGACCTGATCGAGAAAGTCAGCCTGCTCAAGTTCCACGGGCTGGCCAAGGACGCCTGGCAACGCTACAGCCGGCGGGGTTCACCCCAGGTGGAGATCGTCACCCCGGGATACAAGTACAATATGACCGACATCCAGGCCTCCCTGGGGTTGACCCAGCTGGCTAAGGTTGATGAACTCAACCGGAGAAGAGCGGAGCTGACCGCCCTATACGACCGCGGTCTACAGGGAATCGAGGAGATCCTCCGCCCGATCGCTCCGGAGTATCCCCATGCCCACAGCCATCACCTCTACATCGTTCTTCTCGAACTCGATCGGGTGAAGGTCTCCCGCGACGGCTTTCTCAGCAAGCTGAAGGAACGCAATATCGGAACCGGCATCCACTTCCGGGCCGTTCACACTCAGGAATACTACCGCGAGACAGGCGGTTACGGCCGCGGTCTCCTGCCGGAGACGGAATGGGTCTCCGACCGTCTCTTCTCCCTTCCGCTCTTCCCCTTTATGCAGAACCAGGACGTGGAGGATGTCTGCGGGGCGATCGCTGACGCCGTGGAGGAAGTGAGGAGATGATGAACCAGAGCGTTCCGACAACCGTCTCTGTGGTGGTGCCGGTCTTTAACGAGGAGGTCTGCCTGGAAGAAATGATCGAGCGGACCATCCGGGTCCTGGACGGTCTTTTTGCTCCCTCCGAACTCATCCTGGTCGATGACGGAAGTCACGACCGCTCCCCCGGCATCATCGCCCGGGCGGCCGAACAATATCCGGGGAGGGTGATCGGGATAATCTTCAACCGCAACTACGGTCAGCATCGGGCGGTGCTGGCCGGCCTGGCCGAGGCGAGAGGCGAGGTCGTTGTCACCCTTGACGCCGATCTCCAGAACCCCCCCGAAGAGATACCCAAACTGATTGAGAAAGCTCGTGAAGGATACGATGTCGTGGGTTCTGTCCGCTGTAACCGCCGGGATTCCGGCTTTCGGAAAATATTCTCCTGGCTGATCAACCGGATGACCGCCCGGGCTACCGGCGTCGTAATGCGGGACTACGGCTGCATGCTCCGGGCCTATCGGCGCCCGGTGGTCGACGCGATCCTCCAGTGCCCCGAGCGGAGCACCTTTATCCCGGTCCTGGCCAACTCCTTTGCCGATCGGACCGCGGAGGTCGAGGTCTCCCACTCGGAACGGCGGGCGGGGGAATCGAAATACGGCCTTCTCAAACTGATCAACCTCCAGTTCGACCTCCTCTCCAGTATGACCACCTTCCCCCTCCGCCTCCTGAGCTTGATCGGTACTGTCGTCTCTCTTTTGGGGATCGGTTTTGGTGTACTGATTATGATTCTGCGATTAATCTACGGGGCGGCCTGGGCCGCCGAAGGCGTCTTCACCCTCTTCGCGATTCTCTTCTTTTTCATCGGAGCCCAGTTTGTCGCCATGGGGTTGCTGGGAGAATACATCGGACGGATTTACCTGGATGTTCGCGGTCGGCCCCGCTACTTCGTCAAGGATCGGGTGGGCAGATCGAAGCTCAGCGAACAAACTTCACCGAAGGGAAAATAAATATGAGAGCCGTGGTTTTTGCCTATCACAACATCGGTTGCGTCGGACTGGAAGCTCTCCTGAGGCATAGATTCGATATCCAGGCCGTCTTCACCCACACCGACAATCCCCGGGAAAACATCTGGTTCGGGTCGGTGGCGGATCTGGCGGCCCGGCGGGGACTTCCGGTTTACGCCCCCGAGGACGTGAACCACCCGTTGTGGAAAGATCGCATCAAGGCGATGCAGCCGGATGTATTCTTTTCATTCTATTTTCGGAATTTGATATCAAAGGAGATCCTCGAGCTTGCTCCTCGGGGGGCGTTTAATCTCCACGGTTCGCTTCTGCCAAAATACCGCGGTCGTTGTCCTATTAACTGGGTTCTGGTCAATGGAGAGACAGAAACCGGGGTTACCCTCCATCATATGGTCAGCCGGGCCGACGCCGGGGATATAGTCTCCCAAAAGGCCTTTCCCATCGCCGACGATGACACGGCCCTGAGTCTCTTCGGCAAGGCCGAAAAGGCGACCGTTCAGCTGCTCGACGAGGTTCTCCCCCTGATCAAGACGGGAACCGCCCCCCGCACCCCCCAGGACGAATCTCAGGCGAGCAAATTCGGAGGACGGAAGCCGGAGGACGGGAAGATAGACTGGAACCGGCCGGCAACCGATATCCGGAATCTGGTGCGAGCTGTCACCCATCCGTACCCGGGAGCATTTACCTTCAAGGGAAATACAAAACTGTATATCTGGGAGGCGGAGGTTGCCGACCCATCTATCCCGGCGGCACTCCCGGGCACGGTAATTTCAGTTGATCCGCTGACTATCGCCTGTGAGCAAGGGGCGGTGGTGGTTAGACGGGCGCAGATAGAAGGTTCCATCCCCGTGACGGGTGCTCAAGCCGCCCGGGAGGTGGGACTGGTTGAGGGATGGGTGCTGGGCCGACGACCGTTGCCCCTCACCTTGCGAAGTGAACCGATAAAAATCCTGATCCTCGGCGTGGCCGGCTTTATCGGCAACGCCTTGGTGGAACGGCTCCTGGAGGAGGATAGCTACGAGATCTACGGGATGGATCTCGACCCGGCCAATATCGAAAGGTATCTGGGCAACCCTCGTTTCCACTTTGTCGAGGGAGACATCGGGATCCATGGGGAATGGATTGAGTATCACGTCCGCAAGTGCGATATCGTCATCCCCCTCGTGGCCATCGCCACCCCGATCGAGTATATCCGCAACCCTTTGGGAGTGTTCGAGCTGGATTTCGAAGAGAACCTCCGGATCGTCCGTTACTGCGTCCGCTTTCGCAAGCGCCTCGTCTTCCCTTCCACCTCCGAGGTGTACGGTATGTGCGCCGACGAAGAGTTCGACGAGAATAAATCCAACCTGGTCACCGGTCCTATCTATAAGCAGCGGTGGATATACAGCGCTTCCAAGCAGCTTCTCGACCGGGTAATCTGGGCCTATGGCGTAACAAACGGCCTTCGTTTCACCCTCTTCCGGCCTTTCAACTGGATCGGACCCCGCCTCGACAGCCTGGAGGCAGCCCGGATCGGCAGTTCCCGGGCGATCACCCAGCTGATTCTCAACCTGGTGGAGGGAAGTCCGGTCAGGCTGGTGGACGGCGGCAGGCAGAAACGCTGTTTTACCGATGTCCGGGACGGAGTCGAATGTTTGTTCAAAATTATTGAGAACCGGGACGGTCGTTGCGACGGGGAGATCTTCAACATCGGAAATCCGTTTAACGAGGCCAGTATCCGGCAGTTGGCCGAAATGCTAATTGATCAATTTCACGCCCATCCGCTTCGACGTCATTTCCCGCCTCCGGCAGGGGTGATTGAGGTGGAAAGCGGAAGCTTCTATGGGAATGGCGGATATGAAGACATTACCCTCAGGAAACCTTCCATCCGCAAGGCCAAAAAGATCCTCCAATGGGAACCGGTCATACCCCTGGAAGAAGCGGTGAGGAATACGCTCGACTTTTTCCTCGAGCAGATAGTCACTGACTGATAAGGAATCCGGTACGGATGAAAATTGGACTTCGAGTCGATGTGGACACGCTGGACGGTGCCCGGAGCGGTTTTCCCCGGTTACTCTCCCTTTTTGCCGATTACGGGATCAACGCTTCGTTCTTTCTCTCCCTCGGTCCCGACAATATGGGAAGGCACCTCCGACGTCTTCTGCGCCCTGACTTTCTCAGCAAGATCATCCGTACTCGGGCCTCCAGGCTATACGGCTTGAAGGTCCTGTTTAGGGGTGTTTTCTGGCCGGGTCCGCTCATCTGGAAAGTCCTTGCCCCCCATCTCCGGCGGTTGGAAAATCAGGGGCACGAGTTCGGGCTTCACGCTTGGGATCATCACCTCTGGCAATCCCGGGCGGAGCGGCTGGACCGGGAGGAGGTCAGGGATGAGATCGCCCGGGGGATGGACCTACTCACCGAACTGACCAACCGCCCTACCCGAACTTTTGCCGCCCCGGGATGGAAAGGGACAGAGACGCTCCTCGAACTCGAAGAATCTTTCGAATTCAAATACGGAAGCGACTGCCGGGGAAGAAGCGTATTCCTGCCGCTGATCGGCGGGCGGAAAATAAACGTCCCCCAGGTCCCGGTCACCCTTCCCACTTACGACGAGGTGATCGGCCGGGACGGTGTCACGGAGGATAATTTCAACGATTATCTCCTGGCCCGGCTCGAACCGGGCAGGCTCAATGTTCTAGCCATCCACGCGGAAGTCGAGGGAATGAGTTGCCGCTCCCTGTTGGAAGATTTTATCCAGAAAGCAACCAGGAATGGGGCGGAGTTTGTCCCTCTCGGCTCTCTCTTGCCCGATGACTGCCGGTCTTTACCCACCGGGACAATCGGAATGGGCACAGTGAAAGGAAGGGAAGGATGGGTGGCGGTGCAGGGCCGGTCGGATTCAACGGAGATCCAGCAATGAGAATTCACCGCGGCAAGCAGACTATTGCCGGGTTGCGGTGTGGAGCCTTAGACAATAATTCCCGGGGACGACGATGATGATACCGAGAATACCGCTCTGGGCGGTTCTGCTCTGCCTCGCCACCCTCTGCTTCGGGATCGCCGATCACGATCTCTGGTCTCCGGACGAGCCCCGGGAAGCCGCCATCGGTCTGGAGATGGCCAACGGCCCCGACCGTCTCATCCCTCGGTTGGCTGGTTATCCCTTCGTGGAGAAACCCCCCCTTTATTACTGGCTCTCGGCCGGCGCCATCCGTCTGGCCGGAAACCTGATCGGTCCGACCGCCGCCGCCCGAGGTCTCTCCGCCCTGGCCGCGGCCGGCTGCCTCTTGCTGACCTTTTTGGCCACCCGCTCCTATCTGGGAAAAAACGGTGCCCTGGCGGTGACCTTGATCCTGGTAACTTTTTACGGGCTCTGGCGGGGAGCCCATTGGATCATCATCGATACCGTCTTGACGTTCTTCATCACCGGTGCGGTTTTCCTGTTCTTTGGGGGACTGGACCGGGCGAGAAAACCTTTGATCCTGGCGGCCTATCTCCTGGCCGGCGCCGCCTTTCTGACCAAGGGGCCGATCGCCTGGGTGACAATCTTCTTCCCCTGGGCGATAATCTACTACTTCTATCGCGACCGGATCAGAAAAGAGCTTATCCTCCACCTTTGCGGCCTGATCCTGATGATCGGCCCGACTTTAGTCTGGGTTATTCTCTTCCGCCTTCGGGCCGGCCCTGATCTCTGGTGGGCCTGGTTCTGGGACAACCAGTTCGGCCGCTTTCTGGGGACCAGCACCCACCTCGGCAACCTGAAAGGCCCCGGTTATTACTTTTGGCTTTTTCCTCTGATTCTCCTCCCCTGGACTCCGGCCCTGATCGGCTGGGTCGCGGGTCGGGGCTGGCGGAGGCTGCGGGAATACCCACCCGGGCGTCGAAACCTGGTTTTGATCTCTCTGGCCTGGCTGGCCGGGAGCTTCGTCGTCTTGTCCGTCTCGGGGACCAAGCGGGAACCGTATTTATACCCCCTCCTCCCCGCTGCGGCGATCCTGGTCTTCGAGGGTATCCGGATCGGCCCCCGCTGGACTCGGATAGTCCTCCTGGTGGTCTCGGCAATTTTTGTCCTGCCCATGGCGGTCTTCTCCTTCTTCGCGATCGACTGGATTGATCAACGGGTGGTCACCGGTCTTACCGTCCAGCCGATCGCCCTGATCGGTACCGCCGTCTCCCTCTACGCCCTCTTCCGGTTGAAAAGTAACCCGATCGCCCGAACCGCCGTCATCGCCGCCGTCTTCTACCTGGGCTATATGCTCATCGCCCACCCCATCTTCAACAAGGTCTGGAGTTATAAGGCGGTTACCGAAGCTATGGCCGAGGCCATCCCCCCCGGTTACGAGGATAGGGTCGGGATCTGGATGTCGGACGAGCATACCCCCGCATTGTTCTTCTTCTACTCCGGCCTCAAGCTGACCAGGATCACGGGGGAGCCGGACGAATGGATGAGGAATGTGCTGGAAGGGAAAGATCCCCGTTTCAAACTGGCCATCGTCCACCGCTACGATCGGTTTCGAAAAGAGCCCGAGCGGTGGCCGGAGTGGAAGGTCCTGGCGGAGAAACAGAAAGGCCGCCGCCGGATCTACGCCCTGATCGCCGGGCCTGATTTCACTCCTCTTCCCCTTGCCGAAGTAGATTGACGGGCAATCTTCCCGACATCGCTTCCGGGGCGATCTTGATTAGGGGAGGACAGGCAGGGGTGGATACAAACTAAAATACCCCACCCGAATTACTATTTAAGCCGGGAGGGGTGTATAAAAGTTTGGTCTTGATGCTACGAAAGTGCTATGAAATCAAAACAAAGCTTATAACTTAATGGATAATAATAAGTTATAAAATAAAGGCCGAGGGTCGGATTCGAACCGACGACCTGATCATTACGAATTACCTGCTCTGCCAGCTGAGCTACTTCGGCGTTTTCACATCGGCTTGGCCGATTTCCGAACAAATGTAGTCTCTCCGGGGCGGGATTTCAAATGAAATGTTCAAGCCCTCCCGGGCGGACGAGCCCCACCGCCGCCCGGCGCCGATTGCCGGGCGCTCCACTGGCGGGTTCCCCGGACCTCGGGCAAATCCGATTGCCCGACTTCTCCCTCCGGGGATAATACCGCATTCAAACATTCCAATTCTTCCCGGCCGGTGCTATTGTACTGCTAACCGGGGAAGCAGCGTCGGCGAGACTAGATTCTGGAGTGAAAATGAAATACCCGCATTTAATACTTACCGCTCTTTCCATCGTGTTTATCTGGGGCTGCGCCTCCACGCTGCAAAATTCCGCCGCCGACGGCGATCTGGCGGAAACAAACGAACTGATCGCCGAGGGAGAGGACGTCAACGCCGGGGATGATCGAGGCTGGACGCCGATTTATTACGCGATCCGGAACGATCATCCCGAGGTGGTCGAGACCCTGATCAGGGCGGGAGCGGATCTCAACGTCCGGGACGTGCACGGCCAGCCGCCCCTCTCACTGGCCGTGGTCTACAGCGACGTCGGCACGGCGGAGAACCTGATCGCCGCCGGCGCCGAGACCGACACCCCGGACATCCTCGGCTGGACTCCCCTGCATAACGCCGCCCTGGAAGACCGGCCGGAGATGACCTCGCTGTTGATCTGGCTGGGGGCGGAGGTCAATCCGCGGAACAGCATCGGCTGGACGCCGCTGGACCTGGCCGTCCGGCACCGGCATCAGGCGGTCACCGAAATCCTCCTCGAGAACGGGGGCATCGGTCATTCGTACGAAGCAATGGCGCTTCTGTTTAAGGAAAAGAGGGAGAAGGAGAGTGCGGCGCCCGCGCCCCCGCCGGAGATCAGGGCGGAGCGGGAAGAGGCCTACGACGCGTTCAGCGAGCAGACCGCTCTCTCGCTGACTCACTCCATCGAGTCCCTGAAAAACTCTTCCCTCTACCGCGAATACCAGGCGATCGTGGCGAACCTCTCCGGGGATCCGGATCAGTTCTATCCGGCGGGGAGAAAAGGCTGGCTGATCGGGCCCTGGCAAACCGTAACCCTCGGCACCGACGGCGATCTCTATCCGGCTGTCAGGTTGAGGGTGACTCTTGAAAGCACCAGGTATTACTTCTTCGCCAATCGTCCGGCGCAGCTGAAAATCGGCGATGAGATTTTTCCGGCCGTACGGACAGAAACACTGCCGGATATGAATGGGGATTTGTTCGTGAACCGGTGCGAGTTTCTCCTCACCGGGAAAATGGTGAGCGCGATAAGGGATGGTCATTCCCTGACGATCAGGGTGCTGTTTGACAATTCACCGCCCCTGACCTGGCCGGTCCCCGCCGGAGTGCTCGGGGATTGGAAAGTCTTCTTCGCCGACGCCAAACGGCTCTTCCGAGGAAGCCGATGACCGGCTGGGCGGCGCCCATCGCAACGGCATTCCCGGAGCCCGCTTGCCGACATCAGGAAGGAGAGGGGTGAGATCGAGAATAAACTTGGATCCGGCAATCGGGCGGATCGAAAAAAGGATCAGGATCATGAAAATTATGCTCCCGGCATTGCTGGCTTTTTCGATCGCCGCCCTCGTCCCGGCCCGTCTCGAGGCCGAAACCGCCGTCAACGTCACCTTCGTCAACAGATCCGGTTACCCCAACAGCCAGGTCCACCTTTACGTGACCGGCGACCAGGGATCCACCCACGGCTACCTCGACTTCAATACCCAGTCGTACGTGGTTCCCCGGATCACCGACATCGCCGGGATGACCGCCACCCTGGAAGAGCTCGGCGGCAGCGGAAACGTTACCGTCCCCCTCCCGGGGATCGCCGGGGGGAGAATCTATTTCTCTTACGGGGCGGATTTCAACTCCCTCACCTTCGATCCGGTGAGCGGACAGCCCGGTTACGGCCCGGAGGACAGACTCCTTTACGACAAGGTGGAGTTCACCACCAACGACTCCGGCCAGCTGAATATGAACTCCACCAACGTGGACTTCTTCAGCCTCCCCTATACCTTCTCGGCCGTCGACAAGAACACCGGGAAAAGAGTGACCTACGGATTCCGGGTCAACCGCCAGACGGTGTTCAGCGCCTTTACGGGCGTCCCCGCCGTCCCGGGGTCCCAGGTGTCCGGCAACACCGCCATCTTCATCGACAACTTGGTCCAGCACAGCTCCGGCACCACCTGGCGGGTGATCGCCCCCGACAAAGTCGCCACTCCCCTCGAGGGGTTTCCAGATCCGACGACCGGGGACTGGAAGGGAAACTTCAAGCGCTTCAGCTATTTCTGGAACAGCTACGTCAAGGACGAGTGCTGGGTTCCCCACCGGACGATCACGCTGGATTACAACTCCACCACATATACCGGAACCGTGAACGCCGCCGGAGACTCGCTCTCCTGGGACAACGGGGGAGGCACCTTCTCCCGCCCGGCCTGGACCACCCTTCCCGACCCGCCGCCGACCGGCGGCCAGATCGATGACAATTACGGCCATATCGTCTTCGGGGGAGCCGGGGAGTTCATGGTCGGTATCCTGGCCCCGATCGTAAACAGCGCCATACAGCGGGGAGTGATGCACCGGGCGGGGTCGGACTGGGACAATCCGAATTACTTCTACCGGGGATCCAACGATCCCGACTCTCCCGTCAACCACTACGGGAAGATCCTCCACGAATATGCCATCAACCACAACTGTTACGCTCTCTCCTACGACGACGGCTTCGGCTACAACACCTCGATCTTCGTCAACCCGGGGGGTACCTTCACCATCACCCTGCTCCCGCCCTCCGGAAGCGGAAGGCACCCCTGGATTCACGACTACAACGGCGACGGCACCTCCGACGTGGGGATCTTTCGCGGCGTTTCCGGCCTCTGGGCGATCCGCGGGGTCACCCGGGCCTATTTCGGCGGCGCGTCGGACCGGGCCGCCCCGGGCGATTACAACGGCGACGGCACCACCGATCTGGGCGTCTTTCGTCCCGCCTCCGGCCTCTGGGCGGTCAGGGGCCTGACCCGGATCTATTTCGGCGGTTCAGCCGATACCCCCCTCCCCGGGGACTACAACGGCGACGGCACCACCGAAGCCGGGATATTCCGCTCCGCCTCCGGGCTGTGGGCGGTGCGGGGGGTGACCCGCGCCTACTTCGGGGGGGCATCGGATACGGCCGTACCCGGATGGTACGGGGGCGGGATGAACGACGAGATCGCGCTCTTCCGTCCGTCTTCCGGGCTCTGGGCCGTCCGGGGACTGACCCGGACCTACTTCGGAGGCGCCGGCGACGTCCCGCAGTCCGGCAACTACAACGGTGACGGCTCCTGGGATTTCGGCCTCTTCCGTTCCGCCTCCGGGCTCTGGGCGGTCAGGGGCGTGACCCGGACGTATTTCGGGGCGTCATCCGATCGGGCCGTTCCGGCCGATTACCGGGGCTCGGGAGCCGACGAGATCGGGATCTTCCGGCCGGCGATCGGCCTCTGGGCCGTCCGGGGACTGACCCGGTTATACTTCGGCGCCGCCGGCGACATCCCGGTGACCAGATAGCCTGCAGGATTATTCGGGAAGGCAAAGGGCGGCCCCCCGGTTCGGGGAGGCCGCCCTCTGGGTTACCAGCATATTATCATTGTTCCGGGGAATTGAGTGGTTAATCGGGGGAAGCAAAGGGCAGGAATTCTGTTTGGAGCTATTGGGGAATCGACGATACATTTCAAAATGCTTGATCCAGCGGCAACTTTAACAAACCATCAGGTTATCCTCACGAATGTCCTGTTCGGCCGGCTGATCTGATTTGGCGTCTCGAATCAGCAGCGCCGGTTGGCGTAACAATGCAGCATCTTCCGGGAGGGATTTTAAATCAAGAGTAGGCGCCGGTCTTCCGATTTTTCCCGGAAGTATGCATATTCCCCAGGGTTCTACCACGGGTTATGATGTTTCAGCCCATTGGCGTGTTATTTCCTCCTTCTTCCCCCTTTGTCACAAAACCCGATTATTGCACCTGTTTTTCCTTGATTTCAATCCCCCCAAGCTTTAAGATTTCCCTTTGCGGGGTTGTGCGGCTGGATCCTGGGGCAGCAAGTCAAAATAAATCTGGATCTTGCGATCCGAGGTGAGAGAAGACCGGGAGGAGAATCAGACTGGGTATCAAGGGGCAAGCAGGATTGTCCTCCTCCTTGACATCGGGCGTTTCAAATGAGCGAACTCCGGGAGATTCCGGAAACTTCCGGGCGCGGGGCGGACCCGCGATCCGGCCAATCCGCCGGCGGCATTCCGCCGACCGGTCTATTCAGCGGTCTTAAAGGCCGCTTTTTTCTTGTCCGGTGAAGATTGTCCATTGCGGCGAAAAAGGCTAAGGAGGCCAGTATGAAGAGCCCTATGATGGTGGTAATTACTGTCGTTCTCCTGGCGGCGTCTGTTTTTCCCGTCTTCGCGCAGTCCAACGTCCCCAACCCGGACGTCTGGGGGACCAACGGCAACGTGGTGGCCGCCGTGATCGACGGGTCGACCGCCTACATCGGGGGACAGTTTTCCCTGGTCGGCCCTTATGCCGGCTGCGGGGTCCCTCTCGACGCCACGACCGGTTCCCCGGTGGCCACCTATCCCAAGGTAAGCGGGTGGAAGGTCTTCGCCGTGGCGGCCGACGGCTCCGGCGGGTGGTACATCGGGGGGTATTTCGCCGGCGCCGGCGGGGTGGTCAGGAACAACATCGCGCACATCCTCTCGGACGGGAGCGTGGACCCGGACTGGAACCCGGATGCCGACTCCAGGGTTTTAGCCATAGCCGTCAGCGGCTCCACGGTCTACGCCGGCGGGCAATTCACGAACATTGGCGGCGCGGCGAGAAACTACATCGCGGCTCTCGACGCCACCACCGGTAACGCCACGGCCTGGAATCCGAACGCCAATAACGAGGTGGAAGCCATCGCCGTCAACGGCTCGACGGTTTACGCCGGCGGCCGGTTTACCAGCATCGGCGGTCAGGCGAGGAACCGGATCGCGGCCCTCGATACCTCCACCGGCACCGCCACGGCCTGGGACCCGAATGCCAACAGCTATATTTACACCTTAGCCGTGAGCGGCTCCACGGTTTACGCGGGGGGATCCTTCACCAACATCGGCGGTCTGCTCAGGAACCGGATCGCGGCGCTCGACGCCGCCACCGGCACCGCCATGACCTGGAACCCGAATTCCGACGGCACAGTGCTCAACATCGCCGTGGACGGGTCCACGGTCTACGCGGGAGGTGGTTTCTCGAACATCGGAGGCGCGGCAAGGAACTATATCGCGGCGATTGACGCAGCCACCGGGAACGCGACGGCCTGGAACCCGAACGCGGATGGAGGGGTGTACGCCCTGGCCGTGAGCGGTTCCACGGTCTACGCCGGGGGAGAGTTCACGAACATCGGCGGTCAGGCGCGAAACAACATCGCGGCCATCGACGCCGCCACCGGCAACGCCACGGCCTGGGACCCGGATGCGAACGAACTCGTGGCTACCCTGGCCGTGAGCGGCTCCACGGTCTACGCCGGGGGCGAGTTCACCGGCTTCGGCGGGGTGGTGAGGAACAACATCGCGGCGATCGACCTCACCACAGGAGAGGCGACATCCTGGGACCCGAACGCCGACCAGAACATCCGCGCCCTGGCCGCGGGCGGCGGCGTCGTCTATGCCGGGGGCAACTTCACCACCATCGGCGGCGCGGCGAGGAACAACATCGCGGCGATCGACGCCGCCACCGGCAACGCAACCGCCTGGGACCCGAACGCCAACCAATCTCTCTCCGCCCTGGCCCTGGACGGCTCCACGCTTTACGTGGGGGGATCGTTCACCACCATCGGCGGCGCGGCGAGGAACCGGATCGCTGCGTTCAACACATCCTCCGACGTTCCGCTGGCCTGGGACCCGTCCTCTTCCCACCCGGTTTACTCCCTGGCAGTGAACGGCGGGCTGGTCTACGCGGGAGGAGATTTTAACACCATCGGCGGCGCATCGCGGGATGGCCTCGCGGCGCTCGACGCCGCCACCGGCAACGCGACCGCCTGGGACCCGAACTGTGGCGGGACGGTGAAATCCATCGTGCCCAGCGGAGGCGCGGTCTACGTGGCGGGGGAGTTCTCGAGCTTCAGCGGGGTGACAAGGAACTACATCGCGGCGATCGACGCCTCTACGGGGTCCCCCACCTCCTGGGACCCGGACGCCGACGGTGAGGTTTACGAAGTAGCCGTCAGCGGCGGCACGGTCTATGCCGTGGGGGATTTCTGGTACAGCATCGGCGGCGCGGAGAGGCACTCGATCGCGGCGATTGACGCCGCCACCGGCGCCGCCACCGCCTGGGACCCGAGCGCGTTCTCCAGCGCCTACTGCGTGGCGCTCAGCGGCGGCAAGATCTATGTCGGGGGGCATTTCACCGGCATCGGCCCTTACGGCCAGGCCTACTTCGCGGAATTCGGCCCGACCACACCCACGCCCGCGCCGCCAACTCCCACCCCCACGGTCACCCCGACCCCGTCAGTGACGCCATCCCCGACCACGACCACGACCCCGCCGCCTACCGTTCCTCCGACCCCGCCGCCGACCGTACCGCCGACACCGCCCCCCACCGCGCCTCCGACCCTGACCCCGGTGAAGACGCCTCCGCCGACGCCGGCCAAGACGCCGACTCCGGCCCCGGCGCCGCCCTGGTGCACCGACTTCAACGGCGACGGGAGGTCGGACATCGCCGTCTACCAGCCGGCCACCGGCCTCTGGGCGGTGCGGGGGGTAACGCTCGTTTATTTCGGGTCCTCGGAGGACGAGCCGGTCCCCGGGGATTATAACGGGGACAGGAGAACCGAGATTGCCGTCTTCCGCGGGTCCAGCAGCCTCTGGGCCGTCCGAGGGGTCACCCGCGCCTACTTCGGGTTTCTTGATTCTCCTCAGCCGGCTGATTACGACGGCGACGGGACCTGCGACATCGCCATCTACCGCGGCTCGGCCGGGCTCTGGGCCGTCCGGGGGATTACCCGGAGCTATTTCGGAGGGCCGGCGGATTCCCCCGTTCCCGGATACTACGACGGGAGCTCCGCCGCGCAGGTCGGGATATTCAGGCCCGGCTCGGGCCTGTGGGCCATCCGGGGGATCAGCCGGACCTACTTCGGCCGCAGCGAAGACCGGACCGTCCCCGGGGATTACGACGGAGACGGGACCTGGGAGTGCGGGATCTTCCGGGGCAGTTCCGGCCTGTGGGCGATCCGCGGGGTGACCCGCTGCTACTTCGGCTCTTCCGCCGTTGCTGAGGTCCCCGGCGACTACGACGGCGACGGGGCGGACGAGATCGGGATCTTCCGTCCGGCGATCGGCCTCTGGTCCATCAGGGGATTAACCCGGATATACTTCGGCGCCGACGGCGACATCGCGGTGACCAGATAGCCTGCAGGATTATTCGGGAAGGCAAAGGGCGGCCACCCGGTTCGGGGGCCGCCCTTTAAGTTATCACCTGGATCTTCCATCTTCGGAACTTGAGTCATGCTGTCAGCCGCTATTTATCATTGGTATATCGGTTAACACTTTTTGTCCGGATAAACCAATCAGGTGACCGGCCGGCCGGAAGATCAGCACAGGCATTCTTGCCTTTGGCCCGGGTTACACAGACAGGAATGTCTGTGCTGCTTTCCCTCCGCCTCCGTATTGACGGGCAAAATTCAGGCAATAAGTTGAGTGCAGCCCGAAAGGCAAAAGGAGCTGTGTCGCGGGGGGGCAAGACGGTTTACCCGCCGGGTTTCCCGGTGTTTTCCAGGCCGTCATTGACCGGGAGCGGGATATCGGTTACAAAGTTCAGTCGCCTGAAAAAAGCCCGGTGTGCAATGAAAAAGTTTTTCGCCCGCTTCCGCCCGATAGATATCTGCTTCGTTATCCTGCTGGCCGCCGTTGTCCGGTACGGCCTGGTGGTAAAGGACAGGATTTACGGCGACGGCCTGGAGTACATAGTCCAGACCCAGTCGATCGCCCTGTTCGGCCGCCTGAGCATCGACCGCGGGCGGATCAGCGATTACTGGAATAAGACGAATCCCTACGGCCTCACCCTCAGCGTGGTCCCGCCCCGGAGCCTGGAACTGGCCGAAAGATCCCAGGCCCGGGGAAATTTCGGCGGGCTCTACCCGGACGGTTCCGGCAGGTATCATTACTACCATCCCTGGATCTACTCCCTGCTGGTGTCCCCTCTCTACCGGATTTTCCATATCATCCAGCCCGGAGGGCCGCTGGAGTACCAGTCCTTCCGGGTGATGAACACCCTGTTTCTCTGCCTCCCATTCCTCCTGGCCTGGTGCGCCGGCGGCTCCTGGCCCCTTCTCTTGATAATGATTTTAACCTTATTTTCCCCCCTCATCCCCTACACCGACTGGACCCACGCCGAACTGTTCTGCTTCTGCTTCATCTACCTGGGGTTTTGGGCGGTGAAATCACCGGTGCTCCGTTTCTTCGGCCCGGCTTTTCTCGGCCTCGCCGCCGCCCAGGTCGCCCCGGCCGCCTGGTTTTTCCTGCCCCATCTCTACTACCGGCTGACCTACCCGGACCGGCCGGTCGGAAAAGAGCGCGGGAAGATCATCCTCTCCTACCTTCTCGGATTCCTCCTGGTTTCGATCAGCTCGTTCTATTTCTACGCCTATTTCCGTCAGTTCAACCTGGTGGCCGCGATCGGACTGGCCAGCTTCGAATACGCTTCCTGGCACCGGGCTCTGTGCATCCTTTTCAGCCCGATGATCGGCGCGCTCTGGTTCTTCCCGGCGGCTTTCCTCTTCATACCCTCGCTTTTCAAGCGGGAAAGCTGCCTCTTCATCCTGATCTCGCTGGTTTCCTGCGCCGGGGCGGCCTGGATGGCCTCGGCCACGGCGAACCTGAATTCCGGACAGGTCGGGGCCACCCGCTACGCGGTCTGGCTGATCGGGCCGCTATGGTTCGCGATCCTGAACCGCGACTGGGTCATCGAGAGGCTCGGCGTCAACCTCAGGAGCCTGCTCTTCGTTCTGGCGGCGGGCCTGAGCGTGACCGTGATTCTTTACTTCCAGACCTATTGGCTGCCGCTCAAGTATATCCGGCCCTTCCGCACCTCCCGCCGGGCGATCCCGGAGACGGCCGCCATCTATCGGTGGACCGGATTCCGCGACGACGCCGAGATCCTGGTGGAGAACATCATCAAGAGGGATTACCCCTTCCGCGTCCGGAGCTTCCGGCTGATCTGCGTCTGGAACCTGGGCCGGGACCGCTCCCTCTGGGTGATCCCGGAGAGGGCATTGGGGAATCTCGAGTACTTCGTCTGGGAAGAGAAAGCTCTTCCCCGTTACCGGGTTTACCCGGCCAACGAAGACGTATTCCAGGAAAGCGAAGAAGGAATCGTGCTGATCCCGGAACGGGTAAAAAGATACATCCCCCATCCCGTTGTCGGGAACTACGTCCTGGTCCGGATGAAGCGCGAGGTCTCCGGCGTCGAGAGCAACGTTCCGGTTTATATCCGTTGAGGGCGGCGGCGGGTGAGACTCTTTCAATCCAGCCGCTTTTCTTCATTACCGGGAAAGATGTCCGAGGCCCGAAACGGTATCCGGCTATTTTCCCGGTTTCAACTCCCGCCCGGAGTTCTTGATTTAATTTTCCCGCTCTTTCCGCCATAATGGGGATATGGAACCGGTTACTCAGCCGAGGCAGGGAGCCGAGGAGAAGGGTAAAGGCGGGCGGGGGGGCCGGACCGCGCTGCTCCTGGCCGGGGTTCTGGCGGCCGCGATTCTCTTCCGGGCGGTCTATTTCCTCGAGCTGCTCGACTCCCCCTTCGGGCGGCACCCGATCCTCGACGCCGGCTACTACTACAACTGGGCCCTCCGGCTGGCGGCCGGCGGCTTCCGCCCCGCCGGCGACTTCTCCGGCAACCCCCTCTACGCCTACTTCCTGGGCTTCCTGATCCGGTTCCTGGGGGCCGGGCCGGTCCTTCTCCGGGCGGCCCAGCACCTGCTCGGGGTCCTCACCTGCCTGCTGGTTTATCGCTGCGGCCGGAAGCTCTTCGGGGAGAAGATCGCCCTGCTGGCCGCCCTGCTCTACGCCGTCTTCCCCCCGGCGGTCTTCTACGAGGGCTGGCTCCTCTCCGCCTCCCTGGAGACCTTTTTAATGACCGCGCTTCTCACCGTGCTTCTCTCCGCCGGCGATCGCTCCCGGGGGGTCTGCTTCGGGGGCGGTTTGCTGGCCGGGATGCTCCTCCTGGCCCGCCCGAGCCTGGTCCCCCTGGGGGCGGCGGCCTGGATGCTGTTCGGCACCCGGAGGGTCAAGTTCGGGCGGAGAGCGGCCGGGTTCGGCCTCTTCGCGGTCGGGCTGGTCCTCCCGCTTTTGCCGTTCTCTCTCCAGTATTACTCGAGCGAGAAAGAGATCGTCTTCGTCTCCCCCCACGGGGGGGAGAATTTCTACATCGGGAATAACCCCGGGGCTTTCGGTCTCGGCCAGATGCCGGAGTTCGCCCGGGGAATCCCCGAACTGCAGCGGCGGGATTTCCGGGCGGAGGCTTCCCGGCGGGCCGGCCGGGAGCTCTCCCCGGGAGAGTCATCCCGGTTCTGGTTCGGCCGGGGATTGGAATTCATCCGCTCCCACCCGCTTAAGTACCTCCGGCTGCTGGCGGTCAAGACCTACTTCTTCTTCTGCGGGGTCGACTTCTCCGACAACTACCACCTGCATTTCTTCCGGCGGCTCTTTCCCCCGCTCGCCCTGCCCTTCACCTGGCGGATGCTCTCCGCACTGGCCCTGGCGGGGCTGATCGCCGGCGCGCCGCGGCGCCGCCCGGCCGGGCTTTACCACCTCTTTCTCTTCTCCTACGTCCTCTCCATCGTCCTCTTTTTCGTAACCACCCGGTTCCGGATTCCGGCGGTCCCGCTCTTCTGCCTGGCGGCGGCCGGCGGCCTGGCCGCCCTCGGCGGGGACCTGGGCCGCCGCCGTCTCCTCCCGGCGTCCGGGAGGATCGTCCTGGTCCTGGTCCTCTACGTCTTCCTGGCCGGCCCCGCCTACCGGCCGCCCTTTTACGCCATCCACACCTCCGCCGCCGAGGTTTACGCCCGGGACGGGCAGCTGGAGCGGGCGGAGGCATTCCTGAAACTGGCCGGAGAAGAGCACGAAGGGGATTCGGCCCCCCTCACCTTCCGTTCCTACCGGCACTGGCTGGCTCGGGCCCAGGTCGAACTGAAGCGGGGGCGGACCGAGGAGGCGGAGAAGCTCTTCGCCCGGATCCTGAACGAGGTGGAGGAACGCCCGGGTCCGCTGCACTTCGAGATCGGCAACGTCTGGGCGGAGAACCGGTATTTCGATCGGGCCGAAGAGCACTACCGGGCGGCGCTCGCCGCCGACCCCGGGGACTTCCGGGCCCTCAACAACCTGGGGCTGGCCCTGAAAGCCCGGGACAGGCTGAAGGAGGCGGAAGAAGCCTTTCTCCGGGCGGCAAAGGCCAACCCCGGCTACGCCGCCGCCCGCGGGAACCTGGGGAACCTCTACTTCGACCGGGGGGAGTGGGAGAAGGCCGCCCGGCAGTTCCGGGCCGCCCTGGAGTTAGACCCCGGGGGGATGGCCCGGTTCCGGATCGCCCGGGCATACTGCCTCCGCCGCCTGGGGCGGACGGCCGAGGCGGAAGAAGAGCTGAAGAGATGCCCCCCCGGGCTTTTGGAAGAATTCCGGGCGGGGGAATAGGCTCAGGGACGGGAAACGGGCGGGGGCGCCCGGAAAACCGGTTGCGCCGTTCGGACATATCCGTTATAGGCAGCAGCTGAGTCACCTTTCATTGCTGATTCTTCAACCCTTGCCGCCGGGAGGAGTTGTGCCGATGAGACCGAAAATTGTCGCCGCCGGGCTGTTGGTAATGATTCTCGGGGCCGCCGCCTATCCGATGGAGAGGGACGGCGTTTCGTATCCGGATCGGATCGAGGTGAACGGCGCGGCCCTGGAGCTGAACGGCCTGGGGACCCGGGAAGCCACCATCTTCAAGGTCAACGTCTACGTGGCCGCCCTCTACCTGGAAAAGCCCGGCCGGGACGGGGAAGAGATAATCCGCTCCGAGCAGGTCAAGCGGCTGATCCTCCACTTCGTGCGGAAGGTGAGCGCGCCGGATATCACTTCCGCCTGGACGGAAGGATTCAAGAAGAACGCCGGCGGGGAACTGCCGAGCCTGGAGGAGAGGATCGGGATCCTCAACTCCTGGATGGTCCCGATGGCCGACGGGGAGAGGATGATCTTCACCTATCTCCCCGGCGTCGGGCTCGAGGTCTCGGTCCGGGGCGAAGTCAAGGGCGTGATCGAGGGGAGCGACTTCGCCTCCGCCTTCTTCTCCATCTGGCTGGGCGGCTCCCCCCCCAACCGCGGGCTCCGCGACGGCCTCCTGGGACTGGATTGAAGTTCACTCGAAGGCCGGAAAACCCGGCAAACAACCCGAGAAGGATGCCACAGTGAAAAAGGCCGGAAAAATTCTGCTTTACGTCGTCATCATCCTGATTTTCCTGGCCGGTGCGCTCCGGCTCTTCCTGCCGGTGCTGGCGGTCAGGATCGCCAACCAAAAGCTCCCTGAACTGCTCAACACCGAGGCCTCGCTCGGTTCGCTGAAGCTGAGGCTGCTGAAGGGTTACGTCGCGCTCGGCGACCTGCGGATCGCCCAGCCGGAGGGCTTCGGGAAGGGAGACCTCCTCCGGGTCCCGGAACTGAGCGTGAAGGTGAAAATCTTCTCACTATTCGGTTCTCCTCTGACGGTGGAAGAGGTTGTTCTCGATCGCTGGGAGGTCAACCTGGTCAAGGACCGGGAAGGAAAGACGAACCTGGAAGCCCTCGCCCCGCCCCCGGCAGCCGAACCGGAACCCGGGGAAGAGCCGGAAGCGGAGGAAGGGACGGCGGCCAAGCCGATTCTGGTCAAGCTATTGTCGGTCCGGGATCTCTCGTTCTCCTACACCGACCGCTCGGTCGAGCCCGGGAAGAAGGTTGTCATCAAGGAGCAGGGATCCCAGACCGCCGATCCGGAAGGTAATCGCTCCTCCGGAGGGAAGGAGACGTTCCCCTTCCTTCACTCCGATCAGGGTGAAAAAGGCGGGGGGGCCGCCGTTCCGGCCGAGGAGAGCGGCGACCCGCCTCCCGCCGCCGGTGAGCAAGCCGCCGAAGCCGGGGAAACGGGGGCGGAGGGGAAAAATATCCTCCGGGTTCGGATCGCCGAGTTAGACCTGCGGTTGACCGATCTGCTCATCGATCCCGCCGCCGATCCGGCGGCGGTCGAGCCGGCCGAGGCGGTTCTCACCGCCCGGATCGTCCAGGAGCCTTTCGCCGACGGTCTGCTCGGCCTGGCCGCCCGGGTCGGGCCGGTGGGTGAAGGGATCCCGCCCGCTAACGCGGTTTTCCGCCTGGGCGGACTGGAGCTGAAACCCCTCGGGGCGGTGGTGCCGGTCGGGGTCTCCCAGGTCCTGGGCGGGTCGGCCCTCGATCTCTCGACCGACCTGGCCCTGGCCTCCTACATCCTTGACGCCGACATCGAGGTGGAGGTCGCCGGCGGCCACACCCTTTCGCTCCCGATCGGGGGGACCCCGGACGAGCCGGAGATCGACCCATCGAGCCTGCTCTTCGGGGCGATGCTCCACCTCGGCGGCGGAGTCGGCCGGCTGGCCGGGAACGTCGGCGGGGCCGGGTATGAACTGGCCGCCGGGGCGGTGGGGACGACCCTGGTGGTGGGCGAGGGCGCCGTCGGAACGGTCGGTAAGCTCGGCGGGGGGCTCTTCAAGACGGTGACCAGCGCGGCGACCGGCGACCTGGACGGGGCGGTCGAGGGGCTCTCCGACGCCACCGTCGGCACGCTCGGCCGGGCGGCCGGCACGGTCGGCGAGGCGGCGGGTGAGCTGGCCGATGGTACCGTGGCCGCCGGCGAAACCACCGTCGGGGCGGACGCCGACCGCCGCTGGCGGGAGGCCGTCCCCCGTCGCTGGGAAGAGGCCTGGGCCGCGGCCCGGCGATCTCTCGCCGGGATGCCTTTCCCGCCCCCGCACCGGGAAGAGCCCCGGGCGCCGGCCGCCGAACCTTCCCCGGAACCCGCTGCTGGAGGCGGAACCCCCGCCGGCCGGTAGGTCAGAAGTCGTAACCGAGGCCGAGGAAGGCCAGGCGGTCCTTCCAGAAGTAGTAGCGGGCCCGGAGCCGGGGGAGGAAGGGGACGTTGAGGTTCGCCCCGGCAAAGAGGTTCCAGGGATCTTCCAGGCGGTAGTCGTCTCCGGAAGAGTCCTCCCCGCGGCCCCGGTCGCGGACGATCCCGTCGTCGTAGGCGGCCCCGAAATAGATGTCGACCGCCCCCAGGTCCCACCCGGCCCGGAGGTCTGCCCCCCAGTTGAGGTACTCGCCTTCCCGGGAGGAACCGGAGGTCCGGGTCAGGAAAAATCCCGCCTCGGTCCCCAGGTAGAGGCCGGACCAGCGGAAGGGTTCCCAGCCGATCCCCCCGCCCCAGGTCCATCCCCACTCGTTGTAGTCTTTGCCCCCCAGGCCCGGGGTGTCGTAGGTCAGGTTGCTGTAGCCCGCCCGGGCGAAAAGCCGCCAGCCCCCGCCGAGGGTGACCTGAGGCTGGATGAAGAACTGGAGCTGCCGGGCGTCGTATTCCCTCCCCGAGGATTTGAAGACCCGTTCCTGGTAGTCCACCCCGGAGACAATTCCCACCCCGACCGCCCGGGCCGGGGAGAGCTCACCCCCGGCCGCCAGCAGCAGTGAGGTCAGGAAAACGGCGGTTCGGCTGATCAGCGAAGCCTTGAGCATAGGTCGATAATTGGAGCAATGTTTTCCGGGCGTCCCGATCCGGCTTCAAGCGGGGTATGATGATAACCCGGGGACGGGGCGAAGCAAACGCATTTTCCTGGAATATATCCGCGGCGGCTGGTAGTTTAAGGAAGTTGGCCGAGCTAAATTCAGGGGGTGAGAGATGAAGAAGAATACCCGGAAGTTCAGGCGGTTCTCCTTCGGGCGGGCGAAGAAGGCGGGTCTCGCCCCGGGGACCCCGGTCTTTCTCGGGGAGCGGAAGCAGGACAGGGTCAAGATCGAGATCATATCCTACTCCCGCGACCGGCTGGAAGAGAATCCGAATGCCACCATCAACGATTGCCTCCGGGAGCGGAGCGGCCCCGGCGTCACCTGGATCAACGTCTGCGGGATCCACGACGTCGAGCTGATCCAGGCCCTGGCCGACCGGTTCGGCCTCCACCCCCTGACCACGGAAGATATCGTCAACGCCAACCAGCGGCCGAAGGCGGAGGATTTCGACGGTTACCTCTTCGCCGCCCTGCGGATGCTGACCTACGACGAGAAAAGCCAGGCCATCGAGAGCGAGAACGTCAGCCTGGTGATCGGCGAGGGCTACCTGATCTCCTTCCAGGAGCGGGAGGGGGACGTCCTCGATCCTCTTCGGGAGCGGATCCGGGCGGGGAAGGGGATGATCCGGTCGGCCAAGAGCGCCTACCTGGCCTACCGGATAATGGACGCGATGGTCGACGAGTACTTCGTCGCCATCGAGAAGCTGGGCGACTACATCGAGGACCTCGACGAGTTGATCCTGTCCGATCCGGTCCCCGAACAGATGCGGGAACTCCACCGCCTGAAACGGGAGGTGCTCTTCCTGAGGAAGGCGGTCTGGCCGCTGCGGGAGGAGATCGCGGCGATCGAGAAGAGCGAATCGAAACTGATCGGTCCCCCGGCCCGGCTCTACCTCCGCGACCTCTACGACCACACCATCCAGATCATCGATATGATCGAGACCTACCGGGACATCATCGGGGGGATGCACGACACCTACCTCTCCAGCCTGAGCAACCGGATGAACGAGGTGATGAAGGTGCTGACGATCATCGCCACCATCTTCATCCCCCTGACCTTCATCGCCGGGATCTACGGGATGAACTTCGAATTCATGCCGGAGCTGAAATGGCCGGCGGGCTATTTCCTGGTTCTCGGGGTGATGGCGGTGATCGCGGCCGGGATGCTGGTTTTCTTCCGGAAAAAGAAATGGCTCTGATCCGGGTGCGATGAAGAACCTCTTCCTGACAGCTGCCGTCCTTTTTTCCCTTTCCTTTTCCTCCGGCGGGGAAGGGGCGTCACCCCTGGAGATCCACATCATCGATGTCGGTTACGGCGACGCCATCCTCCTGAAGTCTCCGGACGGGGGATACTCCCTGATCGACACCGGGTACCCCCGGGTCCGGGAGAAACTATTCCGTTATCTCAAGGAAGAGGGCGTCGCGAGGCTGGAGTACCTGATCGTCACCCACCCCCACCCCGACCACCTGGGAAACGCGGCGGCGGTCCTGGAGGAATTCGGGGCCGAGCACCTTCGGGACAACGGCGAAGAGATCGACCGGTTCGACGAGTACCTGACCCGGGAGATGGCCGAGGAATACGAGCAAAAGTTCCGGGGAAACCGGAAATACTCCGTTCTCCGGGCGGGGGACCGGATCGATTGGGACGGCGTCGGGATCGATGTACTCTGGCCTCCGGACCCGTTTTCTTCGGAGGACTGGAATACCAACTCCCTGGTCCTGTTCCTCCGGTCCGGGGAGTTCCGGGCCCTGCTGGCGGGCGATCTCAATGTCCCGGGCGAGAAGCAGCTCCTGGCCGGAGAGGAGACGGACCTGCGGGCCGATCTTTTGAAACTGGGTCACCACGGGGCGGGGGACGCCTCCAGCCGGGAATTCATCGCGGCGGTATCCCCGGAGACCGCCGTTGTCTCGGTGGGGGAGAACCCCTGGGGTTACCCGGACGAGGACCGGTTGGAGCGGTTGGAGAAGAGCGGAATCGGCCTCTTCCGGACCGACCGGGACGGGACGGTCGTTTTCCGCTGCCGGGCGGACGGGACGTTCGCCCGGTATCAGGTTGTCGAGGCAAAGTAGCACAGGCATTCCTGCCTGTGCTGCCCTCCACAGACAGGAATGTCTGTGCTACCGGACGGTGCGGCCGGGCTCCAGCCCCACGCGCTGGGCCGACTCCTCGGTCAGACGGACCAGGTTTCTGGAGCTGATATTCGGGGCCTGGTCGCTGTCGGGGTCGTGGTACTGCTTTCCGTTCTTGCTGGCGACATAGTATTTCGGGGCGGGAATCCGCCCCTTGCCCTCCCAGATTCCCTTACCGTAGACCCGGGCCTGGCCCTCCATCCGCTTCAGGTACTGCCCGTATTCCATCTCCGTCCCGTAATCCTTGAAGCGGCCGTAGCCTTCCCGGAGGAGGAGGGCGTTGATCACTTCCCCGTCGACGATCACGTAAGCCAGGGTCCGGCCGTAGGCGCCCTCCCGCGCCCCTTTCTCGAAACCGAGACCGATCTCGGTCCCGGAGGGGAGGAGCAGACTGGTGAAGTTGGCGGCGTCCCGGCCCCAGGGCTGGTCGGGGGGATCGTCGGCGCTCTTCTTGATCTCCGGGGTGTCGATCCCGAGGAAGCGGATCCGCTCCCCGTCCTCGGTCTCGAGGGTGTCTCCGTCGATCACGTACTTGACGATCGCCGTCCGCTCGGCCTCGATCTCGGGGACGCCGGCGGTATCCTCTTTCTCCCCGCAGCCGAACTGGAGGAGGAGGGCGAAGGCCGCCAGGAGGAAGAGAAGCCTTGATTTCATCGACGCGGTTGCGGATAATCTCATTGTTTCCTCCTTATGGGGATTGGGGAAGTAGCACAGGCATTCCTGCCTGTGGCCAAGCTTCCACAGGCAGGAATGCCTGTGCTACATTGCTATTGTCCGGCCGGAAATCGTTTCAAGGTGAAAAATTCAGGTAGTATAGATTTCACGATAACCTCGAGATCAACTATTTAAACCCAGGAGGTTGGTTATGTCAAGAAGTCTTCTTCTCCTCGCCGTTATCTTTATTCTCGTCCCGGCTTCCGTCCCGGCCCAGCTGCAGTATCAATCCTTAGGGGCCGGGCCTCCCTCAGCGCTGCTTGAGCCGGGGTTTCAGGGGCGGCTCGATATTCCCTTCAGCACCCAGTATGTCTGGCGGGGGTTGGAGCTCAACCACCAGTCGGTCTTCCAGCCGGCGGTCCGGCTGAACGACCAGGGGGTGGAGGTGGAGGCGATCGGGAATATGGACCTGACCGGCTCCAACGGCAACCGGGGCAAGTTCACCCGCTGGATCTACCGGGCCGGCCTGGCCCGGCGGAGCCGGGAAGGGGAGGTGGCGCTCTCCTACATCTACTACGACAACGAGGATGTCGGCTACCCCAAGACCCAGGAGGTGGCCCTGGAGGTCCGCTGGGGGTATCCTTTCTTCGTCGGGGCCGATGTCTACTGGGATTTCGACAACGCCAGCGGGTTCTACTTCAATTCCTCGATGGGGATGCTCATCGACATCGGGCCGTTGCGGGTCATCCCCCGGGTGGGGATCGGTTACGCCACCAAGAAGTACCAGGAGTTTTATTTCGGGGTCCGGGAGGACACCTTCCTCGACGTCACCGCTTCCCTGGCCGCGGAACTGAATATTATCGGGCCGCTCTTCGTCACTGTCCGGGGGGACTACTACGAGCTGGCCAAGAGCGGGCTGAGACACTCCGAGGAGCGGGTCCGGCGGGGGGAGAACTTCTGGGGCGAGGGCTCGGTTTCGGTGCGGTTTTGACGGGGAATGGGGAATAGGGAATGGGGATTGGTAATCAGTAATCAGTGAGAGGAAAGGAAAGCTCTCGATCCCGATAGCGATAGCGATTCCGACTACGTCCGCCGAAGTCGAAGACGAAGGAGGATAGCGATTAGTTCCTATATTCGCGGAGATTAGCGGGATTAGCGGTTATTTTTTCGGGGGGCGAGGCGGGTAATCAGTGGATTAAAAGATCCGGGGCGGTTCGGGCGGGGGGCCGAGGATGGAGGGCGGGGGTTCTTCCTCCTTCTCCGGCGGCGGGGGGGGCCGGAGGCTGAAGTCGGGGCAGGTGTCGGTCGCCGCCACTCGGCGGGAGCGGAGGACGCACTTCTCGACGAAGGGGTTGACCACGTAGTGGCGGCAGCGGCGGCAGATCTTTCTCAGTTCCCCGTCCTCGGTCCAGCCCGGCGGGCGGTCGGCGATCGTCTCCGGTTCGCCGTCGGCGAACTCGTGGCCGCAGAAGGCGCAGACTTTCCTCTCACCCGCCGGGGTGAAGCCCCGGTAGATCTTCTCCACCTTCAGCGCCGATTCCTGACGGCAGGCCGGGCAGAAGATCTTTTTCGCCGCCGCGCTCATTCTCCCCGGCTTACTTCGCGGCCAGGTAATCCCGGGCCTTGAGCGCCCCGGCCCAGATCGCCTCGTACCCGGTGCAGCGGCAGAGGTGGAGTTCGAGCGCGTCGCGGATTTCCTCGTCGTCGGCTTTCGGGTCCCGGTTGAAGAGGGCGTAGAGTTCCATCACGATGCCGGGCATACAGTACCCGCACTGGACCGCGCCGGCGTCGATCAGCGCCCGCTGGATCGGGTGGAGATCGGACCCCTCCGAGACCCCCTCGATGGTGACCACTTCCTTGCCGGCCAGCTTCTTGGCCGGGAAGGTGCAGCTCTTGGTCGCCTTCCCGTCGATCACCACCACGCAGGCGCCGCAGGAGGCGTCGTCGCAGCCGCGCTTGGTTCCGGTCAGGCCGAGCTTTTCCCGGAGGATGAAGATCAGTTTCTCGTTTCCCTCGATCTCGACCGTCCGGGGAGTTCCGTTTACGGTGAAGGTGATTTTCTCGCTCATTTTCGGGCTCCCTGATTGGCACAGGCAAGAATGCCTGTGCTACTTTCTCACAGGCAAGAATGCCTGTGCTACTTTCTCACAGGCAAGAATGCCTGTGCTACTTTCTCACAGGCAGGAATGCCTGTGCTACTTTTGTTCTAAGGCCTCGAGGATCTTCTCCGGGGTCAGGGGGATCTCGTAGAAATCGACCCCGATGGCGTCGTAAACCGCATTGAGGATCGCCGGGGCGACCCCGACCAGGGGATGCTCGCCGATCCCCCGGGCCCCGAATGGTCCGATCTCGCCCGGGGTCTCGACGAACTCGATCGTCTGGCGGGCGGGGGCGTCCTTGAGGGTCGGGAAGCGGTAACGACGGAAAGCCGGGTTGAGGGCTTTACCCTCGTCGTCAAACTGCAGTTCCTCGTGGAGAGAGGCGCCGATCCCCATCATCACCCCGCCGGCCACCTGGCCCCGGATCTGGACCGGGTTGATCACCCGGCCGACGTCGAAAGCCGAGGCGAAGTGATCGATGATCACCTTCCCGGTTTTCTTCTCGATCCGGATCTCGCAGGCCTGGGCGCCGAAGGTGTAGGTGATCCCCATCCGGCCCTGGCCGTTTTCGTCCGGGTTGGACTGGAGCGGGAGCCGGGCGTCGGAGGTGGTGTGGACGACGTCGCCCACGGTCACCCCGTCGTCGAAAGTGTAGCCCCGGCCGAGTTCGGGAACCGGGACCCGGATCGTGGGGTCGGACTTGACGAAGACGTAATCGCCGTCGTAGTCGAGCCGGTCGACCTCGCTCCGAAGAACGATCGAGGCGGTCTCCTTGAGCTTGGCGATCGCCTTCTCGGCCGCCCGGACCACCGCCCGCCCGCCCTGGGTGGTGAACATCGACCCGATCGTCTGCCACTCCCAGGGACTGAACTGGGTGTCGATCTCGGTGTAAACCCGGATCCGCTCCGGGGCGATCTTCAAAGCCTCGGCCGCCACCATCCGGACCACGTTGCGCAACCCCTGTCCGACCTCGGCCCCGCCCATATTGACGCAGACCGAGCCGTCGCGGTTGAACTTCAGGTAACAGCTCTTGGAGGAGAAGGGCGCCCCCTTGGGCGACTTCATCAGGGCGGCAAAGCCCCGGCCGTAGTAGAAGTTTTCGTCCTCGGCCTCTTCCTTCGGGGCGGAGAAGACCGCCCGGCGGACGATCTCGACGCACTTCTTCACGTCGCCGTTGGTGGTATGCAGGGTCTCGCCGAGCGAAGTGACCTTACCCGGGCCGAGGTAGTTCTTCTCCCGCAGCTCGAAGGGGTCGATTTCCAGCTTCCGCGCCAGGATCTCCATCATCCGCTCCATCGCCAGCTGGGACTCCTGATGGCCGTAGCCCCGGAATGCCCCCACCGGCGGAGTGTTGGTGTAGACCGAGTAGCCGTCGAGATAGCAGTTGGGGAACTCGTAGGTGCCGGTGGAGTTGTGGGTGGCGGCGATCAGGACGTGGACCCCGGTGTCGGCCGAGGCCCCGGTGGAGTGGAGGACCTCGGTCTTCAGCGCCGTCAGGGTTCCGTCCTTCTTGGCCCCGATGCTGATCCGGGTCCGGATTCCGTGGCCGATCAGGGTGCTCAGGAAATCCTCCTTCCGGGTGGCCACCCACTTCACCGGGCGGCCGGGGACCTGGCTGGCCAGATAGGCGATGGTCTGTTCGACGGTGATGTCCGACTTGTAGCCGAAGCAGCCGCCCAGCTCGGGGATGTGGACCCTGACGTCGCAGATCGGCAGCCCGTAAACCCGGGCCACCTCCTCCCGGATGATGAAGGGGCAGATCGATGACGACCAGACCTCGATCGTCTTATCCTCGTGAAACCAGGCGATCGAGCCGTGGGGCTCGATCGCCGAGCAGGAGCCGAAGGGGTAGTTGAATTCGCCCTCCACGGTTACGTCGGCCTCGGCGAATCCCTTCTCGATATCCCCTTTCTTCACCGTGTAGCGGTTGGCGATGTTGGTGCCGGCGGTCGGTTCGATCCCGGGGAGGTGCCAGAAATCTCCGCTCTTCTCGTGGATCAGGACGGCGTCTTTTTTCAGGGCGTCCCGGGCGTCGGTGTAGACCGGGAGAGGTTCGTATTCGGCCTTGATCTTCTTGACCGCGGCCTTCGCCTCGGCCAGGGTCTCGGCGATCACCCCGGCCACCGGCTGGCCGATATAGTTGACCTTATCGACCGCGATCGGGGTCAGGTCGCGGATGTTGTCCCCGTAAACCAGCCCGCAGCCTTTCCCGGTCACCACCTTGACCACCCCGGGAGACTTCTCGGCTTCCGAGGTGTCGAGGGAGAGGATTTTCCCGTGGGCGCAGTCGGGACGAAGGATGGCGGCGTGGAGCATCCCCGGGAGCTTGATGTCGTCGAGGAACTGGACCCGGCCGGTAATCTTGCCGGCGGCGTCGGGCCGGGTGATGTCTTTGCCGATATATTTCAGGGTCATCGGGCTCTCTCCTCAATGTTCAATTTATCCACTGATTACACAGATTACCTTGATTTATTCCCCCGCCTCGCCCCCCCAAAAAAATAACCGCTAATCCCGCTAATCTCCGCGAATATAGGAACTAATCGCTATCCGCCTTCGTCTTCGACTTCGGCGGACGTAGTCGGGATCGCTATCGCTATCGGGATCGAGGGCTGTCCTTTCCTCTCGCTGCTTACCGCTTACTGTCTTTCCCCCGGCTTCGCCACAACTTCGAACTTCGAACTTTGAACTTCGAACTTAAAACTTCGAACTTCGAACTTTGAACTTCGAACTTCGAACTTCGAACTTCTTCCCCCCGCTCCCCGCGAGTTCGAGAAATCACTATAATAACTCAACCCCCGGAAAAATTCAACCGCTCGGGGAAAAATACTGGGAGCTGAACCGGCATTCGTGATAGGATTAATTCCCCGGCCGGTCCATTGCCGCCGGAGTCGGGAGAAAAATTCTGCCGCAACCCAAACCGGGAGAATAATAATGAATGAGATCGTAGTGTCGGACAGGGCTTTTCTCACCCGCCACTGGTGGGCGCTGGCGATCCGGGGGATCATCGCGATCCTGCTGGGACTGCTGGCCTTCGCCTGGCCGGGGCTCTTCGCCGAGGCCGTCATCCTGGTCTTCGGCGTCTACTTCCTGGTCCAGGGGCTGTTCACCCTCTTCTCGGCCGCCGACCTGCGGCGGGAGCCGCACCGGGGCTCGCTGGTCTTCCACGGGCTGATCGGGATCGGGGCCGGCCTGGTCCTGATCCTCTTCCCCGGTGTCTTCGCGGTGATCATCGTCTGGGTGATCGCTTTCTGGGCCCTGGTCACCGGGGTCCTGGAGATCGGGGCCGCCCTTAACCTGCCCGCGGGAGGCGGGGGGAAATGGCTTTTCGGGCTCTCCGGGGTCTTCTCGATCGTGATCGGTATCGTCCTGGTGGCCCATCCGGGGGCCGGGATCCTGGCGGTTCTCTGGCTGATCGGGATCTACGCCGTCCTGGCCGGCCTGACGATGCTCGGCCTGGCCTTCCGTCTCCGGGCGCTGTCCAGGTAATCCCTCCCCGCCACCGGATCAGGGCCAGCCAGATCTATCCGTCGAGCGGGATGGCGCGCACCAGGTTTGCCGATGAGACTGAGGACCCGTTTAATCCTGGCCTTTTCCTTGATCTCCGTCTTCTCCATCGCCGCCCTGCTGGTGATCGCCGAGATCGGGATCGACGAGCTTACCGCCCGGAGCACCGAGACGGCCGCGGCGGGGGTGAACCGGATCGCCGAGGAGAACTACCGCCTCTCCGAGGATATCCTGACCCGTTACGGGGAGAAGATGGTGGAGATGAAGGCCCGCAACGCGGCCAGCGAGATCTCCCTCTACCTGGCCGGAAGGGAGGATCTCGATTACCGCCGGCTCCAGGAAGACGCCCGACTGCGGGCGATCGCCACCCCGGATATCCACGCCGAGTTCCCCGAAACCCGGGTGGCCGGGTACGTGGATATGGGCGATTATACCGGTTACGCGGTCCTCCATCCCAATCCCGAGGTGGAAGGTCATAACTTCAGGGAATGGAAGGAAAAGTATCCCGATATGTGGGACTACGTGGTCCGCTCCTTTTCCGAAGAAGAGGTCCGGGGCTACTACACCTTCATCGACCGGGAAAACCGGACCCGGAAGAAGTATATGGTGACCCGCCAGGTCCCCGAGACCCCGTTCATAGTTTACGCCGCGGTGGAGATCGACGAGTATTTCCTCCCGGTGCACCGGGCGATCCGCCGGGCCGGGGAGGCCACGGTCGAGGAAGCCGACCGGGGGATCGAGGCGGCGGGGGCCCGTTTCAGCGATCTGATCAAGACCCGCAGTTTCTTTCTCGCCCTTTTCGTCCTCCTCCTGAGCGGGGTCCTGGGCTGGGTGCTGGCGGCCAGGATCGCCCGGCCGATCCAGCGGCTCAGGGACGGGGTGGAGAAGCTGGGGGAAGGAGACTTCAGCGTCGAGGTTCCCTCCGGCGGTTCGACCGAGACGGCCGAGCTCTCCCGGACCTTCAACCGGCTGGGCGGCCGGCTCAAGGAGTATATGGAGAACCTGAAGCGGGAGGTGGGGGCCCGGGAGGCGGTGGAGAGCGAGGTCCGGATCGCCCGCCAGATCCAGGAGTCACTCCTGCCCCACTCCTTTCCCCCCTTTCCCGACCGGACCGAGTTCGACCTCTTCGCCGTCAACCTGGCGGCCAAGGAGGTGGCCGGGGATTTCTACGACTTCTTCCTGGTCGACGACGACAAGCTGGCCCTGGTCATCGCCGACGTCTCCGGGAAGGGCATCCCGGCCGCCCTCTTCATGGCGGTCAGCCGGACGGTGATCAAGAACGTCTGCTCCCGGGAGACCGACCCCGGCCGCGCCCTGACCCTGGCCAACCGGAGCATCTGCCAGGACAACGAGGCCTGTATGTTCGTCACCCTGATCCTCGGCTGCTACCGGATCTCCACCGGGGAGTTCACCTTCGCCAACGCCGGCCACGACGAGATGCTTCTGGTCGGGGAGGACGGGACGGTCGAGCCTTTCGGGCTGATGCGGGGGACCGCGGTCGGGATCGTCGAGAACGAGGTTTACCGGAGCGGGGGGCGGAAGATCGAACCCGGCCAGACCCTGGTCTTCTACACCGACGGGGTGACCGAGGCCACCTCCTCGGAAAACGAACTCTTCGGACGGGAGCGGCTGGAGAAGATCCTGCGGGATAACGCCGGCCGTTCCGCCCGGGAGATCTGCGACCGGGTCAGGGAGGCGGTGACCGAATTCCAGCAGGGCAAGCAGTTCGACGACGTCACCGTGATGGTCCTGAAGCGGTCCGGTCCGGCTCGTTCTTAATTGAAACCACTAATTCCACCAATTGATTGGTTTTAGCCTCCGCCTCCTTTTTTAAACCACTAATCCTCACGGATCCTCACGAATAGAAAGAATCGCTATCCGCCTTCGTCTTCGACTTCGGCGGACGTGGTCGGGATCGCTATCGAGGGCCCTGCCCCAACTTCGAACTTTGAACTTTGAACTTCGAACTTTGAACTTAGCACTTCGAACTTTGAACTTAGCACTTCGAACTTTGAACTTCATCCCGGCTCTGCTGCTGCTGGCGGCGTCGCCGGCCGGGGCGGAAGGAGACGAGGTCATCTCGCTGCGGGAGCATTTTCCCCTCGGGGACGGGCTGGTCTGGAGATATGCCTCCAACCTGGGAGAGGTAAATTCGCGGGTTATCGTCGAAGGCGACCGGGTGACGGTCGATACGCGCTCTCCCCGCCTTGACATAATCCAGAACTACCGCCTCGCTCCCGAAGGGATTCTATTGGCCTCCGTCGAGAGCGAAACCTTTCTCTACTCCAGCCGGCGGACCTACCACCCGTTTCTTCTCCGCTTCCCGGCCGAGGTCGAGGTCGGGCGGACCTGGGAGTGGGAGGGAAAGGAAGTGGTGGACCGGAAGTCGATCGTCACCAGCCGGGTGGAAGGAACGATCGAGGGCCGGGAGACGGTCAGGGTTCCGGCCGGCCAGTTCGACTGCCTCAAGGTGAGAGTCACCACCGCCTCCGACGACGGCACGTTCAGCAGTTCCATCCAGTGGCTGGCTTCCGGGGTGGGGATCGTCCGGGCGGAGATCGGGATCGAGGCCGGCGGGCTCTCCGGGCTGATCATCTCCCTGCTCGGGTTCGACACCTACTCCCTGGAGCTGTTGGAGATGACCGTTCCCGAAGGCAGTAAGAGCGAAACGGTCCCATAACGGGAAATTTACCCGGCCGGGGCTTGACATCCGCCGCGGGATCGAGTAATGTAGGAATAATTATCATTAGCGAAAAGAAGAGAATCGGGGGAGGCGGGCGGATGGAGGCTAAATTGAGGATAACCAGGCAGCGCCGTATCATCCTCGAGGAACTGAGGAAGAGCGGGAGCCACCTGACGGCGGACGAACTGTACGGAAAGGTCCGGCGCCGCCTTCCCCGGGTCAGCCTGGGGACGGTTTACCGGAACCTGGAACTGCTCTCCCGGGGCGGGACTATCGGGAAGATCGAGACCGCCGGCGGGAAGATGCGGTTTGACTCGATGGCGGAGCCGCATTATCATATTCACTGCCGTCGCTGCGGTTTGGTGGCCGACCTGGAGCTGGCCCATCTTCCCGACCTGGAGAAACTGGTCGCCGATCCGGTCGGCTTCCGGATAACCGGGTACCGCCTGGAATTCACCGGGCTCTGCCCCCGGTGCCGTCAGGATAAGCATAAACCGAAATCCGCCGCCCCGGCGGCGGGACAAGCAAGGAGGAAAGACAATGGAAATGAAAGGATCAAAGACGGCTAAGAACCTGATGACCGCCTTCACCGGCGAGTCGCAGGCGAGAAACCGCTATACCTACTTCGCCTCCAAGGCGAAGAAGGAGGGTTTTGTCCAGATCTCGGATATCTTCGCCGAGACCGCCGACCAGGAAAAGGAACACGCCAAGCGGCTCTTCAAGTTTATGATCGGGGGCGAGGAGGGAGTACTGCCCGAGGCCGCCTTTCCCTTCGGGGTTATCGGCTCGACCGCCGAGAACCTGGAGGAAGCGGCCGGCGGGGAGCATTACGAGTGGACCGAGATGTACCCCTCATTCGCCAGGACCGCCCGGGAAGAGGGCTTTGAGTCGATCGCCATGGCGATGGAGTCGATCGCGGTCGCCGAGAAACAGCACGAGAAGCGCTACCGCGACCTGAAGAAGAACATCGAACTGGGCCGGGTCTTCAAACGAGGCGAGGAAGTGGTCTGGCGCTGCCGGAACTGCGGCTACCTCCATAAGGGACCCGAGGCCCCCGAGGTCTGCCCCGCCTGCGCCCATCCCCGGGCTTACTTCGAGCTGCTGGGAGAAAATTGGTAGGAAACCAGAAACCAGAATCCAGAATTCAGAATACAGAATTAAGAATGCCTGGCCGCCCCGGCCTGCCGGTCGAACGGCTGCCTGCTGGATTCTGAATTCTTAAAAAAAGGAGTTTTAAGATGGCCAAGAGATTCGAAATCTATAAGTGCGGAGTCTGCGGAAATATCGTCGAGCTTCTCCACGCCGGCGGCGGGACCCTGGTCTGCTGCGGCCAGGATATGGAGCTGATGGAGGAGAAGACCGCCGACAGCTCGACCGAGAAACACGTCCCGGTGGTCGAAGAGACCGACGAAGGAACCGTGGTCAAGGTCGGTTCGGTCCCCCACCCGATGGAAGAGGCTCACTATATCCAGTGGATCCAGCTGATCTCCCCCGACGGGGTTCACTCGCCCCGGCACTTCCTCAAGCCGGGCCAGCCGGCGGAGACGGTCTTCAAGATGAAAATCCCCGGAGCCGTGGCCCGCGAGTACTGCAACGTCCACGGGCTCTGGAAATCCTGATCAGAACTCGTACTCCTACTCTTAACAGCGTACTCGTACTTCGTACTCGTACTCGTACTCGAAATTGCCGAAGTTGGTATCGAGTACGAGTACGATTAAGCAAAGGAGAAATTTATGCTCAGCGAGAAGATGCAGGAAGCCCTGAACGTCCAGATCAACAAGGAGCTGTACTCGGCTTATCTTTACCTCTCGATGGCGGCCTGGTGCGAGTCGGTCAACTTGAGCGGTTTCGCCGGCTGGATGACGACCCAGGCCCGGGAGGAGGTCAGTCACGCCGAGAAATTTTTCGGTTACCTCAACGAGCGGGGCGGGCGGGTTCTGCTTCGGCCGGTCGAGGGACCGCCGACCGAGTGGGGTTCGGTCCTCGAGGTCTTCGAGCAGGTCCTGGAACACGAGCGGCTGGTGACGGGCCTGATCAACGGCCTGGTCAAGCTGGCCCGCTCGGAGGACGACTACGCCACCGAGGCTTTCCTGCAGTGGTTCGTGACCGAGCAGGTCGAGGAGGAGGCGACGGCCGACGGGGTGGTGGAGCGGCTGAAACTGGCTGGAGAGAAGGGGAGCGGACTTTTTATGCTCGACCGGGAGATGGGGACGCGGGTATTCACCCCGCCGGCGGCCGAATAGAAATCCGAAACCCTCCCCGATCTCGACCCTGACACCGAACCCGGGCCTTTCCGGCCCGGGTTTTCGGGTATGGCGGAAGGCTCTCGAAAATAGCGGAGATCAAACTATAAGGAGCGAAACGAGATGAAAGGTAAAATTGAAGCGGCACTGGCAAAGATCCGTCCCTTCCTCCAGCGAGACGGGGGCGACGTGGAACTGGTCGAGGTAACGGAGGACGGGGTGGTGAAGGTCAAGCTGACCGGGGCCTGCGGCGGCTGTCCGATGGCCACGATGACCCTGAAGCACGGGGTGGAGCGGGCGATCCGGGAGGACGTCCCCGAAATCAAGAGCGTGGTTTCCGTCTGAACGTTAACCGGCGATAAATATATTTTCCCCTACCCGGTTTTTTTATTTTACAGCGGCGGCGCATTTGTATAACCTTGGCCCGACGATACGGTGTTGCGTCTCCAGCATTCCCGGGGAAACAACGGCCGCGGTGGCCGGCGGTTCCCGGGGGAACCAGCAAGGAGGGTTGGAGGATGAAGAAAGCGGTCAAGAAAGCGGCGCCGAAGAAGAAAGCCCCGGCCAGGAAGGCGGCGGTGAAGAAGAAGGCCGCCCCGAAGAAGAAAGCGGCCCCGAAGAAGAAGGCCGCCCCGAAGAAGAAAGCGGCCCCGAAGAAGAAGGCCGCCCCGAAGAGGAAAGCGGCCCCGAAGAAGAAGGCTCCGGCGAAAAAGAAAAAGAAATAGGGATTTTTTTCCCGCTTGAGGAGCCCCGGCATTATGCCGGGGCTCCTTTGTTTTGCGATGAAGCTGAAGATCGACACTTCCGGGAATAAGGCGGCGATGGTCTTTGACTTCGATGGGACGATCACCGAGGAGGATATCTTTGACGCCGTCTTCGCCCGCTTCGCCGACCCGGAATGCTGGGAGGCCCACCGGGCCTACCACGACCGGGAGATCAGTATGAAGGAGGCCTACCTGGCGATGGCCGGATACTTCCGGGGGAGCGAGGAGGAGGTGGCCGCCTTCGTCGCCGATTTCGCCCGTCTCCGCCCCGGATTCCGGCGGTTGCTGGAGCGGCTGAAAGCCGGCGGGGTGATGGTGCTGATCGTCTCCAACGGCTTCGACCTTTACCTCCTCCCCCTCCTCGACCGCTGGGGAATCCGCCTGGACCGGGAGGATGTCCGCTGCCACCGGGCCCGGATCGTCGAGGGGCGTTTCGTCCCCGTCTTCGACGAACACCCCGAACTTGGCGACGACAACTGCCTGATCGGGAAGGCGGAGATCGTCCGGGAGCTCCAGGCCGAAGGATATTTCGTCATCTTCGCCGGAAACGGCTGGAGCGACACCCCGGCCGGAAGGGTGGCCGACCTGGTCTTCGCCCGCCAGCGCCTGGCCGATTACTGCCGCGAAGAGAACCTCCCCTTCGTCCCCTTCAGCGACTTTTTCGAGGTCGAACGTTACCTCTTCTGAGCCAGGCGGTCCCGGCGGGGTCCGAACCCGTCCCGGGAAGCTGAACGGCGCCGCCCCTGCCCATTCCCCATTCCGAATCCGCTTACCCCGGCCGGCGAAATTTCGAGGGTTGCCTTATCTGCCCCCCGTCCGCTTCCGTCGTCAATACCTACTGGGGCAGCCATTCCTCTGGCCGGGTCGGGGGAAAATCTGATACAATGTGCGAAGTCATCGGAGAATAGCAGTATATTCATAACTAGAGGAGGCGAAAGATGAAAAAGATTATCCCGGCTGCGGTCTGTGCCGGCTTGCTGATCTGCGCCGGTTCCAGGCTCCAGGCGGAAAACTTTTACGGCAGCGATGATTTCAACGACAACAGCATCGATTTGAACAAGTGGAGCAACGCCTACGGGGGATTCGGGGAGTTCACCGAGATCAACCAGCGGCTGGAACTGGACCTGGACGGCGCCGGCACCGCCGCCGGGCACCTCCCCTGGAAAGCGAATTACGGATCCTATACCCTGGACTGGGAAGTATATTATGACGTTCAGGTGCCGGCCTTTTCTACTTTTTCCGGGAGTGAATCGTCGGAGATGGGCATCGCTGTTTACAATGATCCGACAGCTCCGGACAGCCGCGTCACAATAGCCCTGGAACAGGGCACCGACGGGACCGCCTATCGGATATTCAAGGCGGAGTTTTATGCCCAGACGGAAGATCTGGAAGACTCCATCACGGCGCCCAACCCCGCCGCTTCCCTCCGGATCCGCTGGGCCGCCGCCTCCACCACTCTTTTCTGCGATTATGATTTCAACGGCGGCGCGGACAGCTGGTCCAACCTGACTTCCTGGGATATCGGCGCCGGGTCGCCCTTCTCCTGGGGTATGACCGAGGCTGATTCATTTCTCTGCGTTCTCCAGGGTGAGGCGCATATTTACCACGAGGGAGAGCAGAATCCTTCCGGCGATAATTTCGTCGCCGACGGCGCCTATCCCCCGGCCCCCCTGGCCGTCTTCCGTCCCTCTTCGGGGCTGTGGGCGCTGCGGGGGATCACCCGGGCCTACTACGGCAGCGGAACGGATACGCCGGTCTACTCCGACTACGACGGGGATTCGACCAAGGATATCGCGATCTTCCGCCCGGGGACCGGTCTCTGGGCGATCCGGGGGATCACCCGCTGCTACTTCGGAGGCGTGGACGATGAGCCGGTTCCCGGCGATTATACCCGGAACGGCACGGCCGAGATCGCCATCTTCCGGGAGTCGACCGGGCTCTGGGCGGTCCGAGGCGTGACCCGGGGGTATTACGGGACCACGGGCGATATTCCGCTGAAACCCTGAGCTTACCGGGGTTTCTCTTTCTCGACTTTTTCCAGTTCCCCGCTCCGGTCGAGGGAGAGGTCGGCGGAAGCGAAGTCGGCGGATTTTTCCGGAAGGAGGATCAGCAGAGCCTCGTGGACGGTGTCGGCTTCCAGTACGCCCTTCCTCAGATCAAAGCCGAGGACGTGGCCGCCCCCGGAGAGGTCGTCGGCGAGAAAGTGCATATGGAAGCCGGGGACGTTCACCCCGCGGACGAAATCCGGCGAGAGAAAGCCGATCAGGGTCCCCTCCGTGTTTTCCAGGTCGAAGACCGGCTGGTCGGCCGTCACCTCGGTTAGCGGGGGATAGGGTTTTTCCTGGGCGGGAACCGATCGGGTCCTCACCCGGCTGAATTCTCCCCGGAGGCGGAAGGCGCAGAAACTGTTCTTCCCGGGGGCGATCCCGCGGATCATCTCCTCCAGTCCCGCCATATCCAGAGGTTGGTCGATGGCCGCCCACCGGTCGGCGGTGAACTCGGTCACGGCGGCGAAGGGAGTCCGGGTGGACGGGGCGGGGAGGTAAACCCGGCCGTCGGCCCTGACCTGGTAGAACTCGCCGTCGAGGAGGATCATCTCCCCGTCGAGCCGGTCGAAGGTCCCGAGGCCGAAGTCGCCGTGCCGGCGCAGCTCGGCCAGGGTCATATGCCCGTCGTAGACCCCGGCCAGGAGGGCGTCGATGGTGGCGACCTGGGTTATGGTGTCGGAGCGGGGAGCGGCGCACCCGGCTGCCAGGGCGATCAGCAGCAGGAGAAGAATAAGGGATCTTGGTTTCATTGGTTTCTCCAGTTTTACACAGGCGGGCCGCCTGTGCTACCTTTCACAGGCGAGCAGCCTGTGCTACCTTTCATCACAGGCGAGCCGCCTGTGCTACTTTTCATCACAGGCGGGCCGCCTGTGCTACCTTTCATCACAGGCGAGCCGCCTGTGCTACTTTTCATCACAGGCGGGCCGCCTGTGCTACCTTTCATCACAGGCGAGCCGCCTGTGCTACCTTTCATCACAGGCGAGCCGCCTGTGCTACTTTTCATCACAGGCGGGCCGCCTGTGCTACCTTTCATCACAGGCGAGCCGCCTGTGCTACCTTTCATCACAGGCGAGCAGCCTGTGCTACTTTTCATCACAGGCGAGCCGCCTGTGCTACTTGATTAATCTTATCTTGATCAGGTTGATGGCCAGCCAGCCGGCGGCCAGGGTGAAGACCAGCATCCAGAGCCCGTCGAGGAGGAGGGCGGCCGAGACCTTTCCGGTGGCCAGCCCCCGGGAGATGTTGACGGCGTGGGTCAGGGGCATAAACCAGGAGACCGTCCGGACCCAGGCCGGGAGCGAGGTGAGGGGGAAGAAGACCCCGGAGAAGAAAAACATCGGGGAGACCACCAGGCTGAAGTAATAGGCGAAGTAGTCGTAGGAGGGGGCGAAGGCGGTCACGATCATCGACATCGAGGCGAACATCAGGCCGGCCAGAAGGAAGAGGAACGGGGCGAGCAGGAGCCAGGGCGAGGCGGCCAGCCCCCAGGGGACGAGGACGGCCAGGATGACGATCGCCGAGAGAAAGCCCTTGCTCGCCCCCCAGAGGATATCCCCCGCCGCCACCTCCTCGATGCTCACCGGGGTGACGATGATCGCGTCATAGGTCTTCTGGGCCGACATCCGGGTGTAGGCGCCGAAGGTGCATTCGAAGGTGGCGGCGTTCATCGCCGCCGCCAGCATCAGCCCGGGGGCGATGTAGTTAATGTAGGGCAGGCCGTCGATATCGGTGATGAACCGGGAGAGCCCCAGCCCGAAGGCGAGGAGGAAGAGGATCGGCTCGGCCAGGTTGCCGACCAGGCTGGCCCGGTAGAATTTCAGCCAGGTATCCCGGTTGCGGAGCCAGACCTTGAAGGCCCGCCGGCCGACTCGGGGCGGTTTGAGCAGGTTGTTCATTCCCGCAGTTCCCTCCCGGTCAGTTTTAAAAAGACATCCTCCAGGGTGGCCCGGCGGTGGAGGAAGCCGATCTCGGAGAAACAGGCGGTCCGCCGCAGGAGCTCCTCGGCCTCATCGGTGTAGATGAAGACGGTGTCGCCGGCGGTCTCCGACTCGTACGGGATTTGATCCAGGCAGCCCAGCAGCTCGCCGACCCGCTTCCCTCCGGCCTCGAACTCGAAGACCGAGCCCCGGACGTGCCGCTTCAGGAGCTGCCCCGGGGAGCCTTCGTCGAGAATCCGGCCGTGGTCCATAATCACCAGCCGGTCGCAGAGCTGAGCGGCCTCATCCATATTGTGGGTGGTCAGGGCCAGGGTAACGCCGGATTTTTTCAGGCCCCGGAGTTTCTGCCAGATCAAATGCCGGGCCTGGGGGTCGAGCCCGGTGGTCGGTTCGTCGAGAATGATCAGCTCCGGTTCATTGATCAGGGCCCGGGCGACCAGCAGCCGCCGCTTCATCCCGCCGGAGAGGGCGGGGATCTTCTCGTTTTTCTTGTCCCCGAGGGCGACGAATTCCAGAAGCCGGTCCGCCCGGTCCGCGCCTTCTTTCTTCGGGATATCGAAGTAACGGGCGTAAACCCGGAGGTTCTCGCCCACGGTCAGGTCGGGATCCAGGTTGTCCTCCTGGGGGACCACCCCCATCCGGGCCTTGATCTCCCGGGCCCGCTTTTCGATCGCCTGACCGAAAACCAGCAGTTCTCCTCCGGAGAGGGGGCTGTAACCCTGGACCATATTCATCGTGGTCGTCTTGCCGGCGCCGTTGGGGCCGAGAATCCCGAAGCACTCACTCCGCCTCACCTCGAAATCAATCCCCCGTACCGCCACCAGGCCGGAGTACTCCTTGCGGAGCCCGGAGGCCCGAATCACCGGCTCGTTCATAAAGGCGCCTCGATTCTTTCCGTGATGTCGTAAACCCGGCAAGGGTGATCCCGGGTGGAGAAGAAGCCCCGGTTATCCGGAAGCGGGAAGTCGGTCCCGGAGCAGTCGTTGAAGCGGCTCCGGAAGGTGTCGACCGGGGAGATCGAGGGATGGAGCCTGATTCTCAACGTCTCAGGGGCCGGTGTTGGCCCGGATGGGGATGGTGATCACCGCCTGTTCCGGGCAGCTGGTCTCGATCTTCAGCTCGCCGGCGTACCGGCCGGGTTCGGCGTCGGGTTTCATCCGGATCGCCACTTCGAATTCCTTCCCGGGCCGGACCGTCTTCACTTCCGCCTCGAGCTGGGGGATGCCGACCGCGGCCCGGCGGATCTCCACCGGCGCCTCACCGTTGTTGGTCAGGGAGACGGTCTTGACCTTCCCCCCGGCGTGGTCGTCGCGGCTGAAGAAGAGCATCCGGGGTGAATAGGCGATCTTCCCCTCCACCGAGGCCAGCAGCCGGGCGGTCAGGGTCTTGAGCCGGGGATGGTCGAGGCGGGCGGTCAGGGAACCCCGGTGCCGGCCGACCGGCGCCTCCGGCGAGAGGGCCACCTCGATCCTGACCGGCCCGTCCCCGGCGGCCCCGCTCTCCGGTTCGAGGATCCGGGCGGAAAAGATCTCCGGCTGGGCCGAGACTTCCAAAACCGGGAAAGTTTCGCCGTCGAAGACCAGGCTGGTCTCCCGGACCGCGCCCTGTCCGACGGTGACCGACCCGAATTGGAGGGCGGCGGGAGAGAAGGCGGCCAGGGTCTTCACCGTGGTCTCGATCCGCAGCTGGACCGTCGGCTGGTCGGGGTCGTTGGAGGAGACGTAGATCGGCTGGGACTTCCGGCCCCGGTAACCGCGGGTGTTGAAGGAAGCTCGGATCTCCCCGCTCTCCCCGGGGGCGATCCGGTCGCTGGAAAGGTTGCTGGCGGTGCAGCCGCAGCTGGTCCGGACCCGGGAGATCGCCAGCTCGGCATCCCCGGTGTTGGTGAAGGTGAAGACGTGGGATACCGTCTCGCCCTGCCAGCTCTCCCCGGCGTCGTGGACGGTCTCCTTGAATTCGATGGACGGCGCCGGATTGTCGATCGGTTCATCAGCGGCCCCGGCCGGATTGGAAACGATAAGGATCGCCAGGGCGATGTAAATAATTCTCTTCACAGGTTCGCTCCTCTGAAAGATGGCTTAATTCGGATTTCCCAAAATAACTTGGTTCACTATGTGTCGCCCCCTGCGGGGGCTTTGAAATACTGTTTGTTGCTGCATACCCACGGGCTGACGCCCGTGGCTAGTAAGAAGTGTCGCCCCCTGCGGGGGCTTTGAAATACTGTTTGTTGCTGCATACCCACGGGCTGACGCCCGTGGCTAGTAAGAAGTGTCGCCCCCTGCGGGGGCTTTGAAATACTGTTTGTTGCTGCATACCCACGGGCTGACGCCCGTGGCTAATAACAAGTTCGCCCCCTGCGGGGGCTGCTTAACCTAATTGCCTACAGATATTACCTTGTATAATAGAAGCCCGCGCAGCGGGCGATACATTCTTAGCCACGGGCGTCAGCCCGTGGTACTGAATGGGCAAAAACAACTCAAAGCCCCCGCAGGGGGCGGCACAATTTCCAGCCGGATGATAATAAATAACCTTGAGCAAATTTCCCTCCGATTCTGCACTTTTATAACTTTCCTCAACGCCCCGCCGGAATTGATAAAAATGACCAACGGGCTTTGGGAAATCCGGATATAGCCTGAAAGATTATCTGCTCTCTCCGGCCGCCGTCCTTTTCGGTCCGGCCGGCTTTCATCGCCCTTCGGCAATAATCCGGCGGGCCTGGTCGATCGGGATTTTCCTGTGGACCAGCTGATAGATCGCCTTCATCATCAGCCGGGGGTGGGCGTGCTGGAAGACGTTTCTCCCCACCGAAACCCCGGCCCCCCCGGCCTCCAGCGACTCCCGGATCAGGGTGAAGATCTTCTCCTCGTCGTCGGCCCGTTCGCCCCCGGCGATCACCACCGGGATCGGACAGCCTTCCACCACCTGCCGGAAGCTGCTGACCGATCCGGTGTAGTTGACCTTGACGATATCCGCCCCCAGTTCGGCGGCGATCCGGGCCGCGTGCTTGACGCCCTCGACGTCGGATTCGTTCTTGAACTTCTTCCCCCGGGTGTACATCATCGCCAGCAGGGGGACCCCCCATTCCATCGCCGCCACCGAGACGATCCCCAGGTCGCGGAGCATTTCGGCCTCGTCCTCGGCCCCGATGTTGACGTGGATGGAGACCGCGTCCGCCCCCATCTTCAGGGCCATCTCCACCGAGTTGACCAGGACCTTGGTATTCGGGTCGGGCGACCAGACGGTGGAACCGGAGAGATGGAGGATCAGACCCAGGTCCCGGCCGTACTTCCGGTGACCGTAAAGGGGCAGGCCCATATGCCCGAGGACGGCGTTGGCTCCTCCCCGGGCCACCTCGTTCACCATCTCCCGCATATCGACCAGGCCGTGGATCGGGCCCAGGGTGACCCCGTGGTCCATCGGGACGATCACCGTCCGTCCGGTCTTCCGGTTGATGATCCTTTCCAGTCGGATTTTCTTTCCCAGCAGCATCTTCTACCTCCTGATTAGATCTCGTCCGATTTTTTTCTGTCGCTCGATCCCGATAGCGATTAAGGAGTGAGCAATATACCACCGGCGGGACGATTAATCAATTCTCCCTCCGCCGGCCGGTGGCCTCTTCCCCGGGCGGCGATCATCCCGCCCAGGGCGTCCCGGACCCGGTACCACTCCTCGGGAAACCGCGACCAGGCGGAGGGGTCGATCCCGTAGGCCCCGGTCTCGCCCAGCCCCCGGCGGACGATCGAATCGACCAGGGGATCGGGGTTCAACCCCCGCCGCCGGGCGAGGAGAAAGTACTCGTAATCCTGGATCCCCCGCCGGACCATCTTCAGGCGGAAGGAGGGCACCGGGCCCCGGATGGCGGGGTAGCCGATCGAGGGAAGGCGGTTTCCGGGATAATAGACGTAGAGGTTGCCGTTGTCGTGGTTGATGCTGACCGGGTCGAGGTAAGGTTCCACGCTCCAGAAGTTGGCGGCCCAGCCGAAGAACCCGTCCGCCCGGTACTTCCAGGCCATCCAGGCCCAGGTCCGGAAGGCCAGCCCGATCGCGTCCAGGCACATCAGCCCGACCGAGGGCTCGTCACCGTGATAGAAGAATCCCCTCTCCCCCAGTTCCTGCCGTTGCCGCATCGCCTCGGGATAGTACTGGGAGGCCCGGGGGGCCCACCAGTCGACCACCCCGTAGAGGTCGGGGTGAGGGCCGTGGGTGTAGAAGTAGTTGATCTTCCCCCCCGACTCCTCCCGGATGATTTCTCCATACTCGATTACCTTACGGTTGGCCGGGCCCTTCTCGTCCCAGATGTAAGCGAAGGCGCCGGATAAATCCCAGCCCCGCTCCTCCCAGTGCCGGACCACCTCCCGGGTGTAGTTGCGCAGGACCTCCTCTCCCGGTTCCCAGTTTTCCGGGAAGGGGAGTTCCCAGCAGGAGGGCGGCTGCCCGTTTTCGAAGAGGCTGCCGTCGATCACCTTTCCCAGGTAGCGGTCGTAGAGGGTCCAGTCCACCGGACCGTCGGCGGTGATGTCGCCCGGCATCAGTCCCCAGTGCCCGTTGCTGAAACCGTGCTCGTGGGCCATTATTTCATAGCGGCTCAAGACCTCCCAGGTCCGGTCCTCGAGCCGGAAGGGAAGACCTTCTCCCCGGGCCCAGCGAGTGGAGTAGAGGTCGAAGAAGACCTTGAGGGTTTTGGCCGGGGGGAGTTCGAAATCCCAGACCCGCAGGCTCAATTCCAGTTCCTTCACCGTCTCCCCCCTCCTGGTGACCCGGATCAACCCCGAATACTTGCCGGGCGGGGTTCCCGGGGGGATGAAGATATCGACCCAGACCGGGAGATTCTTCTTTCTCTCCAGAGTCAGGGGGAGAGCGATCTTTTCGCCTTCCGCTCCGTAAGGGTCGTAAAAGGGGATCAGGGGGTCGGGGTAATACCCCGGACCGGTGCTCCCCCTCCGGGGGGTGGGGTTCTTCACCCGGACGTAATGTTCGCGGTAAAGGTGAATATTCCCCGGCTCGATCCGGCCGCCGCCTCCGTCCAGGCCGGCAATCTCCATCCCGACCCCGTCCGCGGCCAGGTCGGAACGGAGCACGACCTGGAAAGCCACCCATTCGTTGGCCGCGCCGGAGAGGGAGACCCTTCCCATGGTCCCGTCCCAGTGATGATTCCCGTCCTGGTAAGGGGTGTCGGGAAAGACCTGGAGGCTGTCCCCGGTGGCCCAGACCGAGATCCGCGGTTCCCGGACCCTTCCGGCCAGGCATCCCCCCAGGACCGCCGTCACCAGGCAGAAGAGCGGAATTTTCCCGACCGCTTGAATTATTCGCCCGTTGCCCATTTAATTCATCGCAATTTTTCTAGAGCGGCGGATGACCGCAATCGCCATACACCGCTTTATATAATATACCAGGTTAAACGGATGCATTTTTTCTCAGGAGAGTTTCCAGGGGAAAGAAAAAGAGCGCGAGCAGGAGCAGGGCGGCGTAAGGTCCGGCGGCGGCAAGGATACCGCGGCCGGTAGCGTCTTCCGCCGCCTGGAACCCGGCCAGGAGAAATATCGCCAGCACCGCCCGGATCAGGGTTCCGGCGGGCATCGGCAGGAGGATATCCCCCGGCTTCATCTCCCGGGGGCGGGAGAGCGGGATCCGGATCCAGGAGACCGAGGTGATCAGGACCGTCGGCCAGTACAGGGTGATCAGGCGGACCAGGAAGGGAATTCCCGCCGCCCGATCCCCGGCCATTTCTTTCAAGCTCGAATCGGGCGGAAGAAACAATGAAAAGAATACGGCCAGGGAAGAAAAAATAAATCCGTAGACAATACAGAAAAGCGCCAGGAGCAAAAGAACCACCCCCATAGCCTTGAACGGACCGGCGATTTCCCGGTCTCGAAACGGAGAGAGGGGGCTGAAGAACATAGTGACGAAAAACACGGCCACGCCCGCGACCAGGCAGGAGATCCAGAGTCTCCAGACCATCTCCCCGGCGGAGAGACGGTCGATCCCCACGATCAGTGCCACCAGGACGGTATTTACCGCCGCCAGCACCCATTCCAGGCGAGGGGAACGCGATTTCCTGCTCTGCCGGCGGTTCATTGTATCATTTTTTCCATATTGTTGCCGGTGACGGGACGTCGGATAATACCCCCTCCTTCTTACACCGGAGCGCGTAATCCCGCAAGCCTATCGTGTCCGCCGGATTTTCAGCGCCGGCGCCCTGAAGATTACCTCACGGAATGAGGACGGGGATAGGTAATTGTATCCGGGTAAGCCGCCACCGGCTCCTGGCCGGGCGGTTTCCCGTTTGCCTTCCGGCCGGGTTTCAGCGATAATTGCATCCGCAACCTGGCTCCTTACCCGGCCAGGGAGGCGGGATTGTCCGGGTAAATACACGTAGATGGGGGAGATAAGATGGACGCCAGGAGTGAAAAGTGGATGGCCAGAATGGTGGAAGCGGTGCAGCCTCACTGTGATGAAGAGATCGTCGCCGCTTTGACCTGCAGTCACGGGGGATCGATGCGATCGCTCGTCCTCTCCAGGTTATTCGGCGGGAGCCGGGCCGGGAATACGAGCTGTCCGCTCCCCAACCCCGTATTCATCGCCGTCGGCAGGGACCATATCTACGCCTTTGACTTCAAGCCCCGGGGATTCAAATACAAGATCAAAAAGGAAGTCGCCCGCTGGCCGAAAAACGAAATCAGGGTCACCCGGGATAATTCCCCGGCGGTGTCCCACTTCGTTCTGACGACGGCAACCGGAGAAACCTATCCCCTGGAAGTGCCGACTATGCTGGGAGGCAAGGAACTCGTCCGGTTCTTCCTGGACAGCTTCGAGGAACGGGTACCCGAAAATTGATTCATCTCCGGAAGCGTCCGGCATAGTTTCCTGATCTTTTCCGGAGGTATGCCGCCACCGGACGGAAAGGGGAATATCCCATTCCCCAATCCCCATTCCCTATTCCCCAATCCCCATTCCCCATAACCAGCAGGCGACGTCGATCTCCCGGCCCTTCTTCTTTTCCCCGAGCAGGAATTCCCGGATCGCGGCCGGTCTCACCGCCACGACCTCGATCTCCTCTTCCGGTTCCAGTTCCTGGCGCGGATCGCGGTTCTCCGGGGCGTTTTCGTCGACCTCCAGGCGGAAAACGATGACGTCGCAGTCGAGGATGGCCGGGTTGATCTTCAACCCCGGGCTTCGCCCGACGACCCTCCCCCGGTAGCCGGTCTCCTCTTTCAACTCCGCCTCCGCCTGGGAACGGGGATCCATTCCCGGCCGGACCACCCCGGCCGGGAGGGCGACTACCGTCCGGTTGATCCCGGCCCGGAACTGGCGGAGGAGGAGGATTCGCCCCGAGGGGACGAGGCGGGCCACCAGGAGAATCACCGTTTCCCGGCGGGATCGCACGACCACCTCCCAGTTCACGGCGGAGCCGGAGAGGGATCGGTAGGAGGCCCGCTTGATGGAAAGCCAATCCCCCCGGAAAATTATCTCTTCTTTTCTCTTCCTCATCCCGGCTTATCCTACCACACTTTTCCCCCCGTCGAGAAGGCAGGGTACTTTTTCCCGGGACCGGCCCCGGGGATGCTATCCGCTTGATTTTCCCTCCTTGCCCCGCTACAATGCCGAATATGAGAATACCGGCAGCTCTCCTGGCGGCCATGGTTCTGGCCGGTTGTGCCGCGGCCCGCCTGCCGGGCCGGGCGCGGCTGGACAGCCTTAAGGCGGGTATGACGATGGAGGAGGTGGTCCGGGAGCTGGGCGAGCCCACCGCCTTGATCGAGTTGCGGGTTCCCGGTTCCGTTTATTACGACCTGTCCTACGTGGACAGCCTGATCGAACCCGGGGTGGTCGAGTTATATTTCCGACCCACCCTCTCGGAAATCCTGATCGATTCCGAGCTTTACCGGGAGTATGAAAATCCGGAGGTCGGGAGGTAGCAATTGATTCAAGAGGCGGCAGAAGCGATCCGGCAGGCCCGGGCGGTGGTGCTGACTTCGCACATCCAGCCCGACGGCGACGCCCTCGGCTCGACCCTGGGGATGCTCAGGGGCCTGAAGTCGCTGGGTAAGAACGCCCGGGCGATCAGTCCTTCCCACGTCCCTTACGGTTTCACCTTTATGCTCGAGGGAGAGGAGGAGGTGGTCAGGTACGACCCGGCCCGGGACGACCCGGTCCTGGAAGCGGCCGAACTCTTCCTGGTTCTCGACTGTGCCGCCCTCGACCGGGCAGGGGAGGTGGGGGAGAAGATGGGCGAGCTGGGCCGCCCGACCCTGATGATCGACCACCACACGACCAACGAGTCCCTGGGCACCTATAACTACATCATCCACGAGGCCTCTTCCACCGCCGCCCTTTGCATAGATGTTCTCGAGGCGTTGGGCGTGGAGTTAACCCTCCCGATCGCCACCCCGCTCTACATCGGGATTCTCACCGATACGGGAAACTTCAACTACCCCTCGACCACGCCCCGGACCCACGAAAAGGCCGCCCGCCTGATGGCCGCCGGGGTCAAACCCTACGAGATCCACCGGCAACTGGCCCTCGACCGCACGGTCGACTTCATCCGCCTGGCCGGCCTGGCCCTCTTCAACGTCCAGTTCGCCCGTTCCGGCGAGATCGCCTACTCGGTGGTCGGTTATGAGCTTTACGAAAAGTTCTCGGCCCAGGTCGATGAACTGGTGATGCTCCCCCCCTATCTGATCGCGATCCGGGACGTCGAGGTGGGGCTGCTCTTTTTGGAGTACGAACCGGGGAAGATTCTGATCGAGCTCCGTTCCCAGGGTTTGATCAATGTCGGGACCCTGGCCAAGAGCCTGGGCGGCGGCGGCCATTCCGGCGCGGCCGGGATCCGGCTGGAGGGAGAGATGGCCGACATCGTTTACCAGATCATCCAGGACGCCTCGATCCGTCTGGAACTGGCCCACGCCAAGGGCGACGAGGAAGAACGGAGGAGCCGGATCTGGCGGCGGGTTTAGATCAGTAGGTCAAAAGCGAGAGCCAGTTGTTTCCGTTGCTTCCCAGCGTCCAACGGTTCTTTCGTGAGGCGATCACCCGCCGCCCGTTTCGGCCGAGGGCTTCACGGTCGACGTTCCGGATCAGGATCTTCTCTTTTCCCAGTTCCTCCGTCTCTTCAACCGCGGCCGGCCGGCCCCGGAGCGGGATCCCGTACTGGCAGCAGGAAATCGTGATCGCCCCCCGCTCGACCGGCTCTCCTTCCCAGAGGGCCGGATAACGCTTGAAGAAATCGGGAAAACTCTTCACCGGTATGGTCGCCTCGAAGGCGATCGGGATCGTGCGGAGGTGGCCGAGAAAGTCGAGGCCGGGCCGGTCGCGTCGGGTCCGGAAGAATTCCACGGGATCGATCGGCATCAGGTTCCAGCCGTTATAATCCCCGTGGTCGTTCCTGATCTTCCGGGAGCGGGCCCAGGCGGAGAAGCGCCGGTTGCAGATCAGGCCGATCTCGAAGTGGAGGTGGGACCGGGAGAGCGGGATCCGGTAGGTGGCGGTATTTCCCATCACCCCCAGGATCTCGCCGGCGGAGACCCGCCGGCCTTCCTCCAGGCCGGCGGCGATGGATGCCAGGTGGGAGTAAAGCGTGTAAACGGGGCCGACCGGATCGTCGTGGACGAGGACCACGTACAGGCCGTAGGTGGAGTTGCCGGCGACCCGGTTGACGTAGGCGACCACGCCGTCGGCGACGGCGTAAATCTCATCCCGGGGCCGGTTGCGCCGGTCCCGCTCCCGGGCCGCGATATCGATCCCCTTGTGGAAGGAAGGGAGGAGGTAGCGGCCCCGGCGGACGGTGCGGACCGAGCCGTAGAACGCCGATTCGATATTCCCGGCCGCGGTCGGCTGATAGGCCACTTCCCGCTCCGGATCGAGAAGGTCTTTCTGATCGGTGGGATAGACCAGCCGATCCCAGATCGAGGGGGGCGGGGAGGGAGCGGGAACAGCCGGTTCCTCCTCCGCCGGGGGAGGTGGTTCCGGTTCGGGGGACGAACCCGAACCCGGGTTCCAGGCGATGACCGCCGCCGCCGCCAGGAAGAAGACCGACCAGCCGATCTCCCGATTCCGGCCCTGAAATAATTCCTTTGCCCTCATTGTCCACTGGTCTATAATGGATCCCGGCGGGTGTCAAGTACATACCACCACTCCCGGTTTTTGAACCGCAGAGAACGCAAAGCGCGCAAAGAAAAATATGAACTTATTCACCCGCGGCGCGAGGCCGCGGGGGTCTATCGCTTATATATCGCCGCTGTAACTTATGAATTGATTCACCTGCCGGACAAGCCGGCAGGGATCTTGATCTGAAGGCATTTTTTAATACTTCTTTGCGTCCTTTGCGTCTTTGCTGTGATTTATTTTTACAGTGCCGGGCGGTAAATTTTCGAGGAGATTGATTATGAGCGTACACCCCGGGGCGGGGAAGCCCGTGCCTTCGGAAATGCTGATCGATGTCCGGAAGCTGATCGCCGCCTACTCCGATATCCGTCCCGACCCCGAAGCCCCCGCCCAGCGGATCAGTTTCGGGACTTCCGGACACCGGGGGTCTTCTCTCTCGGCGGGTTTCAACGAGGAGCACATCCTGGCCGTCTCCCAGGCGGTCGCCGATTACCGGCGGGACCGGGGGATCACCGGCCCGCTCTTTCTCGGGATGGACACCCACGCCCTCTCCCGCCCGGCCCACACCACCGCCCTCGAGGTATTCGCCGCCAACGGGGTCGAGCTTCGGATCGCCGCCGGGGACGGCTATACCCCGACCCCGGTAATCTCCCACGCCATCCTGACCCATAACCGCGGCCGGAGCGGGGGATTGGCCGACGGAGTGGTGGTCACCCCCTCGCACAACCCCCCCGAAGACGGGGGCTTCAAGTACAACCCGCCCAGCGGCGGGCCGGCCGATACCGAGACCACCGCGATCATTGAAAAGCAGGCCAACCGGCTCCTGGCCGGGGGGTTGAAAGAGGTGAAGCGGGTCGGCGAAGCCGCCGCCCGGTCGGCCCCGACCACCCGGGAGCACGATTACGTCACCCCCTACGTCTCCGACCTGGGCGGGATTATCGCGATGGAGGAGATCGCCGCTTCCGGTCTCTCGATCGGGGTCGACCCGATGGGGGGGGCGGGGATCGCCTACTGGGACCCGATCGCCGAGCGCTACGGACTGAACCTGAAGGTGGTCAACCGGAAGGTCGACCCCGCCTTCGGTTTTATGACCCTGGACCGGGACGGCAAGATCCGGATGGACTGTTCCTCGCCCTGGGCGATGGCCTCGCTGATCCGGCTCAAGGACGACTTCGACATCGCCTTCGGCAACGACACCGATTACGACCGCCACGGGATCGTCACCCCCGCCGGCCTGATGAACCCCAACCACTACCTGGCCGTTGCCGTCAGCTACCTGTTCGGGAACCGTTCCGGCTGGTCGCCCGCGGCCCGCGTGGGCAAGACCCTGGTCTCCAGTTCGATGATCGACCGGGTGGCCGCCCGGCTCGGCCGGGAACTCTGCGAAGTCCCGGTGGGGTTCAAGTGGTTCGTGGAAGGGCTGCTCGACGGGTCGCTCGGCTTCGGCGGAGAGGAGTCGGCCGGCGCATCTTTCCTCCGCCGCGACGGGACCGTCTGGACCACCGACAAGGATGGTTTCATCCTCGACCTCCTGGCGGCCGAGATCACCGCCCGGACCGGGAAAAACCCGGCCGAGCATTACCGGCGGCTGGAGGCGGAGTTCGGCAGCCCGGTTTACGAAAGGGTGGACGCCCCGGCCACCCCGGCCCGGAAGGCGGCCCTGAAGAAAATGTCGGCGGAGATGGTGGAGGCTTCGGAACTGGCCGGCGAGCGGATCACCGCCCGGCTGACCCGTGCCCCCGGCAACGGGGCCCCGATCGGCGGCCTCAAGGTGGTGGCCGAAAACGGATGGTTCGCCGCTCGTCCTTCCGGGACCGAGAACATCTACAAGATCTACGCCGAGAGTTTCCGGGGCCGCGAGCACCTCGACGCCATTCTGGCGGAGGCGAGGGAGATCGTGGACGGGGTCTTCGCCCGGGCCGGGATCGAGTAGGGGTTCGGGCGAGGATAGATTAAAAAATAAAGAGCGCCCAGCGGAGGCTGTTGATCAGGATAAAGCCCCAGCCGAAGAATCTCTGGATCCAGAGTTCGGCCGCGCACTTGCTTTGCTTATCTCCGCTGAAGATCATCCGGAGCCCGACCAGGAAGAGGATAATGAAGATCAGGTGGGTGGTCCAGGTCGTCAGGTTGTTCATTCTGCTTCTCCTCGGGGAAGAATCCCGCTTTGCGTGAAGACAGGATAGGGCATTTTCGTCTAGAAAAGCAAGGAATATTGTCGCCGGCGATCGCTTCGGCCGGAAAGATCGTTGCCGCTTCGCTGAGCCGGGAATATAATCGTCGCTGAGGGGAGAATTACGATGTCGAAGAGTCTCTATATCGCCTCCACCGAGGCCAAGAGCGGGAAGACCGCCGTGGTCCTCGGCCTGACCGACCTCGCCCTGCGCAACGCCCAGAGGCCCGGGTTTTTCCGTCCGATCATCAACGACGGCCCCGAGGCGGTGGATGATATCGACCTGATCGCTTCCCGGTTCGAGACCCGGACCCCGGTGGAGGAGATGTACGCCCTGACCTGGTCGAAGGTGATGGAGCTGATGGCCCAGAACAAGCAGCAGTCGATCTGGAACGAAATCATCCGCGTCTATCAGAACCTGGAGGAGAAGCACGATTTCATCCTCTGCGAGGGAACGGACTTCAACTCCTCGTCCACCACCTTCGAGTTCGACATCAACGCCGAGATCGCCGATATGCTCGGGATCCCGGTTCTCCTGGTGGCCAGCGCCGACGAGAAGACCCCCGACCAGACCCTGCAGGCGATCGAGCTCGCCCACAGTTCGCTGTCCCGGAAAGGCTGCCGGATCATCTCCACCCTGATCAACCTGGTCCACCCGGAGAAGAGGGAGGAACTGGCCGCTTACCTGAAGAATTCCGGCCGGCCGGTCGACAACTGCTCGCTCGGCCTGCTCCCCTTCGACAAACTGATGGCCGCCCCCAACCTCCAGGAGATCGCCGACAATTTAAACGCGACCAAGCTCTACGGCGGCGACCTCCACGAGGAGCACGTTTACGACTACCTGGTGGCGGCGATGCAGCTGCAGAATATGGTCGAGCACATCAAGTTCGGCTCATTGATCATCGTCCCCGGGGACCGGGTCGACGTGATCATCGGCTGCCTGGCCGCGGTGGCCTCGCGGACGATGCCCTACATCTCGGGGATCATCCTCACCGGGGGTTTCGTCCCCGAGGGCCGGGCCAAGCAGATGATCGAGGGGCTCAACGTCACCGTACCCATTCTTTCCGTGCCCGAGGAGACCTACCGGGCGACCAAGCGGATCAACGACACCCCGAGCGGGATCTCGCCCCGGGACGAGCGGAAGATCACCCAGGCGTTGAGTATCTTCGAGGAGAACGTCGACTCGGCCCGGCTGGCCGGCCGGATCTTCCGTGCCGGTCCTTCCGGGGTTTCACCGAAGATGTTCGAGTACCGCCTGATCTCCCAGGCCCGGACCAGCCGGCAGCGGATCGTCCTCCCGGAGGGGGAGGAGGAGCGGATCCTCCTGGCGGCGGAAAACCTGATCAGCCGGAAGATCGCCGACATCATCCTCCTCGGCAACCGGGATTCGATCACCGCCAAGATCGTCCGCCTCGGCCTGCGGCTCAACGAGGCGGAGATCGTCAATCCCCTTGAATCGGAACTCTTCGACGAATACGTCCGGCTCTACCAGGAACTGCGCAAGCACAAGGGGGTGACCGAGGAGGCGGTCCGGGACGCGATGCGAGACCACTCGCTCTTCGGGACGATGATGGTTTACCGGGGCGAAGCCGACGGAATGGTCTCGGGGTCGATCAACACCACCGAGAACACCATCCGGCCTGCCCTCCAGCTGATCAAGACCAGGCCCGGCTTCTCGATCGTCTCCAGCGTCTTCTTTATGTGCCTTCCGGGGAGGGTTCTGGTTTACGGGGACTGCGCCATCAATACCGATCCCAACGACGAAGAACTGGCCGAAATCGCCCTCAGTTCGGCCGAAACCGCCCGCGATTTCGGGATCGAGCCCCGGGTGGCGATGCTCTCCTACTCCAGCGGGGAGTCGGGCAAGGGCGCCGACGTGGAAAAGGTCCGCCGGGCGACCGGGCTGGCCCAACGGCTGGCCGAGAAGATGGACCCGGGCCTGGTGATCGAGGGGCCGATGCAGTACGACGCCGCCGTCGATCCCGGGGTGGCCCGGATCAAGATGCCGGAGAGCCGGATCGCCGGAAACGCCACCGTGCTGATCTTCCCCGACCTCGATACCGGGAACATCACCTACAAGGCCGTCCAGCGCTCGGCCGGGGTGATCGCGATCGGCCCGATCCTCCAGGGACTGAAGAAGCCGGTCAACGACCTCAGCCGAGGCTGTTCGGTCGCCGACATCATCAACACCGTGGCCATCACCGCCATCCAGGCCCGGGCGGCCAAGGACGCGGCGGACTGAGATGCCCGGGGCCGACCTCACCCGTTACCGCCTCCCCCGTCCCTTTTCCCGGCCGGTCCTGGCCCTGGGCGGGGACCAGAAGAGCCGTTTCGCCCTGGCCCGGAACCGGGAGCTGTTGCTCGGCCCCGACTTCGGCGACCTCCGTTCCCCCGACAACCTCTTGGCCTACCGGCAAGCCCTGAGCGCGGCCTGCCGGTCGGAGAACCTCACCCCCCGCCTGGTCGCCCGGGACCTCCACCCCGCCGCCGCCGCCTTCCGGCTGGCGCCGCGCCTGGCCGCCGGTTTTTCCCCGCCGGCCGACGTCGTCGGCATCCAGCATCATCACGCTCACCTGGCGGCGGTCCTGGCCGAGCACGGCCGGAAAGACGAGGCGATCGGGATCATCTGGGACGGGACCGGCTACGGTGAAGACGGGGCCGCCTGGGGCGGCGAGTTCCTCCTCGGAGGAGTCGCCTCTTCCCGCCGGGCGGCCCACCTCGAGTATTTCCCCCTTCCCGGGGGGGAAAAGGCGGTCCTCGAGCCCTGGCGGATGGCCTTCGCCTATCTCGAGCGCTGCCGGCGCCTCGACCTCTTCAACCCGGACCGGCGTCCGGGGCCGGATCGCCGGGAGCGGGATCTGCTCTCGGCGATGATCGGGCGGGGGATCAACTCCCCCCCGACCTCGAGTATGGGCCGGCTCTTTGAGGGGGTCTCCGCTTTGCTGGGGTTCGGCTGGGTCAACCGGCGCCCGGGCGCCGCGGCCGCCGCCCTGGAGGCCGCCGCCGCCCCCGGTTCTTTCCCGCCCTATCCCTTCCGCCTAAACCGGAGCCGGAAGCCTTACGTGATCGGACTCTCTCCGGTCTTCTCCGGGCTGGCCGCCGATCTCGACGCCGGCCGCCCGCGGGAAGATATCGCCGCCCGGTTCCACTCCACGGTGGTCGCGATCGGGGTCGGTACGGCAAAATTCTTGAACCGGGAGACCGGATTCCGCCGGGTCGTGCTCAGCGGCGGGGTCTTTCACAACCGCCGAATCCGGGAAGGGCTGACGGCGGCCCTGGAGACGGCGGGGCTGCAACCCCTCCTCCCGGAGCGGCTCGAGCCCGGGGACGGCGGCCTCGCCCTCGGCCAGGCGGCCGCCGCGGCCGCCGGAGCCGGTCGCGGGTAATCGGGCCTTTGTTCAACGCCGGCCTCGCGGAAACCGTCAAAATATTGTAAGCTGTTTCATCAGCCGCTATCGGGATCCGGCTTGTCGATAGCGATAGCGATCCCGATCCCGATAGCGATTAGTTTGAAACGCCAACAGGAATAGGAATTCTGAATTCTGATTCGTCACTATGTGCCTGGCGGTTCCAATGAAAATACTGGCCGTGGAGGGAGAAACCGCCCGGGTCTCCCTCTCCGGCCTGGAGCAGAAGATCGATGTCCGCTTTCTGGAGGATCCCCGCCCCGGCGATTACGTGATCGTCCACGCCGGTTTCGCCATCGAGAAGCTTGACCCCGCTGAAGCCGCTAAAACCCTCCGGCTCTTCCGGAAGCTGGGGGTGGAGGACGGCTCCGAACCGGGAAGGCGATAAGCCGTGAACCCTCCCCGCTTCAACCGGGAATTTTTTCGCGATCCCCGCCGGGCGGCGGATCTGGCCGGCGATATCCGTCGGCTGGCCGCCGGCCGTCCCTTCCGGCTGATGGAGGTCTGCGGGACCCACACCGTGGCCATCGCCCGGTCGGGGCTGAAGGACCTGCTCCCGCCGGAGATCCGGCTCATCTCCGGCCCGGGCTGTCCGGTCTGCGTGACCCCGCAAAAGACCATCGAGCGGATGATCGCCCGGGCCGCCCGCCCGGAGACCGTCCTCGCCACTTTCGGCGATATGCTCGGAGTTCCGGGGGGCGGCTCTTCTCTTCGGGAAAAGAAAGAGCGGGGCGCCGGCGTCAGGGTAATCTATTCCCCCCTCGAGGCCCTGGAACTGGCCCGGGAGAACCCGGGCCGGAGAGTGGTCCTGCCGGCGATCGGTTTCGAGACCACCCAGCCGGCGATCGCCGCCGCCGTCCTCGAGGCGGAAAAATCCGGTCTCGAAAACTTCTTCCTCATCCCGGCCGGCCGCCTGATCCCCCCGGCCCTGGAGTTCCTCCTCGCCGACCCGGAGAACCGGCTCGACGGCTTGATCTGCCCCGGCCATGTCTCGGTGATCATCGGCCTCGACCCCTACCGGGAGATCGCCCGCCGCCACCGGGTCCCCTGCGTGGTGGCCGGCTTCGAGCCGATTGACATCCTGGGGGCCGTCCGGGAGCTGATCCGACGGGCGGGACGGGGGGAGGCGATCAACCTCTATCCCCGGGCGGTCCGGGACGGCGGCAACCCGAAGGCCCGCCGGGCGGTCGAAAGGGTATTTCGCCCGGCTGACGCGGAGTGGCGGGGGCTGGGGGCGATCCCCCTGAGCGGACTGGTCCCGAGGGACGATTACGCCCGTTTCGACGTCGACCGGGTCGATCCGATCGAAATTCCCGAGGCCGGGGAGGATCCCTCGTGCATCTGCGGGAGGGTTCTCCGCGGCGTCTCCGATCCGGCCGACTGCCCCCGGTTCGGGGCCGGCTGCGACCCCGACCACCCCCTCGGTCCGTGTATGGTCTCCGCCGAAGGAGCCTGCGCCGCCCGGTACCGGTACAGCGGTTACAGCTAAGGATTAAGGAAAGAATGAAATCCGGAAGGCGGGATCAATATCCAACAAGGAATATCCAATATCCAAGCAACGGGACCCGGAACCTGTATCGGGAGCGGGGGGCTTTCGCTCCTTGATAATTGGATATTCCTTGTTGGATATTGGGTATTCCTTGTTGTTTATTAGGTATTCATAAAAGGAAAAAGGAAGAACGGGATCACGCGGATAGCTATGGGCAGTTCGATAAAACCGGGTGCAGTCATCACCCTGGCGGCGGGGAGCGGCGGCCGGGCCGGCCGGGACCTGATCGAGAAGGTCATCGTTCCCCGACTCGCCAACCCTTTCCTCCGGCCGCTTTCCGATGCCGCCGTCCTTCCCCGGGTTTCCGGGAGGTTGGCCTTTACCACCGATACCTTCGTCGTCTCCCCGCTTTTCTTCCCGGGGGGGGATATCGGGAAACTGGCCGTCTGCGGGACGGTCAACGACCTGGCGGCGGCGGGGGCGCGGCCGCTCTATCTCTCCTCCGGCCTGGTCCTCGAGGATGGGCTCCCGGTCGGGATCCTGGAGAAGGTCCTGGACTCGATGGGACGGTGGGCGAAACGGGCGGGGGTGATGGTCGTCACCGGAGACACCAAGGTGGTGGAGAGGGGCCAAGCCGACGGACTGTACGTCAACACCGCCGGGATCGGCCGGCTCCCCCCGGGAGTGAAGATCTCCCCCGGCCGGGTCCGGAAGGGGGACGCGGTCGTCCTCAGCGGTCCGCCGGGCGAACACGGCCTGGCGATCCTGGCCGCCCGGGAGAAGCTGGCGGTCAGTTCCCAGTTGAAGAGCGACTGCCGGCCCCTTCATCGACTGGCCGCCGCGATGGTCGCCTCCGGGGCCGATCTCAGGTTTATGCGCGATCCCACCCGGGGAGGCCTGGCGGCGGTCCTCAACGAGCTGGTCGGGGGAAACGACTTCGGGATCGAGATCGAAGAGAAGCTCCTCCCGGAGCGGAGGAAGTTCCGGGCGGCCCTGGAGATCCTCGGCCTCGATCCCCTGTCCCTGGCCTCCGAGGGGGTGCTCCTGGCGGTGGTCCCGGGGGGGGATGCCGGCCGCCTGCTCGAGGCGATGCGGAAAGACCCGGCCGGCCGCCGGGCCCGGTTGATCGGGCGGGTGACTTTCGGACCCCGAGGGCAGGTGGTGCTGAAGACCTCCGCCGGTGGCGCCCGGATCATCGACTGGCCCACCAGCGACCCCGTCCCCCGGATCTGTTGATAGGAGAAGAAGTTCGAAGTTCGAAGTTCAAAGTTCAAAGTTCGAAGTTGTGGCAAGGCCGGGGGGAAAGACAGTGAGCAGTAAAAACAATTCTCGATCCCGATAGCGATAGCGATTCCGATAGCGATTCTTTTCCTATCCGTGTGGATTCGTGAAGATCAGTGGTTAACGAAGGGGGGAGGCGGGGGTTACTCAATAAAAATTAGTGGCGATTAGTGTCATTAGTGGACTACTAAAAAGGGGCGAGGCGGGGGGACAACCCTCGATCCCGATAGCGATAGCGATTCCGATAGCGATTCTTTTCCTATCCGTGTGGATTCGTGAAGATCAGTGGTTAACAAAGGGGGGAGGCGGGGGGATATTTATGTTAATTCGGGTAATCCGTGGAATACGATGATTTCCCTGACGGAAGACAGGATCAGCCCGGCGCCGGCGGCGGCCGCGGTAGCGGCTTCGCTCCTGATCCACGCCCTGGTCATCCTCGGCCTGAGGCTGATCCCGATTATGTCTCCCGGCGAGATCCTGGTCGATATGCCCAAAAGGGAGGTGCTGCTGAAGTTCGTCGACTCCCCGGAGAGGATCGAGCCGGTGGATGAAGTCCCTCCGACCGACCTGGTCTCCGACCGCTCCAGCCTGGCCCAGGATATGGTCCCCGACGGCGCCGAGGCGGACGACTCGCCCCGGGGGGTCGGGGAGGCGCCGGTGGAATCGATCCGGAAATCGCCGTCCGGCGATCCGCTGACGGTCTCCGCCCCGCCCCGGGCGGATTCGCCGGCCCGGGAAGGGGAGGAAGGAGTGGGAGATCCGGCGGTCCCCGCGGAGGCGGATCCCCGGGCCGCCGCCCCGCCCGGCGACAAGAGCCCGTTCGCCGCCCGGGGGGAAGACGAGTTTTACTCCCCCGAGGAGGACAGCCCCGAGGGCCGGGCCCGGATAATGAAGCAGATCTCCTACAATATGCGCTCGACCGAGGTCGGGAAGTACCTGGCGAGGCTGAAGCCCCGGGTGGTCAACCTCTGGCACTTCAACGTTATGCGGAACACCTTTTACGTCCGCTCCGCCAATACCCACGTCCTCTTCAAGATCAACCCCGACGGAACCCTGGGGAAGGTGATGGTCAACAAGCACGACGGTCCCGAGTTGGAGATGCGCTACGGGCTCAATGCGATCGAGATGGCCCAGCCTTACGAACCGCTGAACCGGGAGATCCTCGACCATATCCAGGCCGACGGTCTCTGGCTGGAATTCCGTTTCCTCTACCGTTGAACCGGAACCGGGCCGGGGATTCAAATCGGGTTAAGGTTGTTGCCGGTCCGCCCGGGATAGGTTATTCTGGTTGACTCAACTTGTTTTTGACTGGGAAGAAGGAGAGAAACGCGGATGATTCAACTCTTGTTTCGGGGCGGGTACACGATGATCCCGATCCTGCTCTGCTCGGTGGTCTCGCTGGCGGTAATCATCGAGCGGGCCTTCAGTCTCCGGGCCGGGCGGGTCCTGCCCCCTTTACTGCTCGAGGAATTGAATCGGGACGACCGTCCAATCGAAAAACTGCGGGGTATGGTAAATCGCGAACGCGGTGCCCTGGCCGGGGTCCTGGCCGCCGGGCTGGAGCACCGGCCGATCGGACTCGAGGGGAGCCGCGAGGTATTGCTGGCGGCCGAGAAGGTGGCCGCCTCCCGCCTGGAGCGGGGGCTGACCCTGCTGGAGATCGTGGCCGTCATCTCGCCCCTGCTCGGGCTGCTGGGGACGGTGATCGGGATGGTCCAGGTCTTCGACGTCATCTCCCAGGTCGGGGCCGGCCACGCCCAGGCCCTCTCCCGGGGGATCTCCCAGGCCCTGATCTCGACCATCGCCGGGCTGGTGGTGGCGATCCCGGCGCTGATCGCCCACAGCGCCTACAGCCGGAAAGTGGACAAGCTCCTCCTCCGGATCGAGCAGGCGTCCTCCAGCCTCCTGCTCCGGCTTTACTCGGGATGAGAAAGGAAAGGAAAAAAAACAAGATCGTCATCAACATCACTTCGTTGATCGACGTGATCTTCCTGCTCCTGATTTTCTTCCTGGTCACCTCGACCTTTTCCGAGCAGCCCGCCCTGCGGATCGATCTCCCCCGGTCGGCCGCCCCCGGGATTTCCCGCCGGGAGGAGATGGTTTTGGCCGTCACCCGGGAAGGGAACTTCTTCCTCGACCAGAAACCGGTCGAACGGGAGAGGTTGGCGGAACTGCTGGCGGATTCGGCCCGCCGCCAGGAAGACCCCACCCTGGTCCTGAAAGCCGACCGCCAGGTTGCCTACGGTCTGATCGTCGAACTGATGGACATCTCCCGGCGGGTCGGGCTGGAGAAGATCGTCGCCCTGACCGCCGGCGAGGGGGAACCCGCCGCGGCCGACCCGGAGGCCCTTCTCCGCCGGCGGGAGGAATAAATATATTCACCGCAAAGACGCAAAGAACGCAAAGGACAGGGGGATATTTACCACAGAGAACACGGAGAACACAGAGAACGGCGAGGATACCGGGACCTCCCCGCGGGGGGCGCGGGATCTCCGATCCCGGCCCCCCGGATTTCCGCCCCGGTATCCCGACCTTTGCGTCCTTGCGGTGAAATCAAACCTTACGGCCGAATCTCAGCCGAAGGTAGGGGCAAGGCATGCCTTGCCCCTACGTTAGGCAATATCTATGTATCGAATCGTGGAAAAAATTAGGCTCACCCCGGAGGCGGTCCTGCTCCGGGTGGAGGCGCCCCGGATCGCCCGGCGGCGAAAGGCCGGCCAGTTCGTTGTCCTCCGGGTCGATGAGACCGGCGAGCGGATCCCCCTGACCATCGTCGGTTCCGACCCGGAGGCGGGGACCGTCACCCTGGTCGTCCAGGAGGTGGGGACCAGCACCCGGAAACTGGGGCGGCTGAGGGCGGGGGAGGCGATCCTCGACCTGATCGGACCGCTCGGGCATCCCACCGAGGTGAAGAAGTGGGGCCGGGTGGCCTGCCTGGCCGGGGGGATCGGGACGGCCGAGGTCCTCCCGGTGGTCGAGGCGGTCCGGGCGGCCGGGAACACCACCCTGGCCATCGTCGGGGCCCGGACCCGGGATCTGCTGATCCTCGAGGAGGAGATGCGGGCGGCCGCCGACGGACTATACATCACCACCGACGACGGCAGCTACGGCCGCCCCGGGGTGGTGACCGACGTATTACTTTCCCTGATCAACGACGGGGCCGTGCCCGACCGGGTCTACGCCATCGGACCGGTCCCGATGATGAAGGCGGTGGCCGACCTCACCCGGCCCTACGGGATCCCCACCGTCGTCTCCCTCAACGCCCTGATGGTCGACGGGACCGGGATGTGCGGCTGCTGCCGGGTGACGGTGGGCGGGGAGACGAAGTTCACCTGCGTCGACGGCCCCGACTTCGACGGACACCTGGTCGATTTCCCCGAGCTGGTCCAGCGGCAGAAGATCTACCTCGATCAGGAGAAAAGATCATTGAAGAAGTTCGAGGAATGTTCCGGGGGGTGCCGGATCCGATGAAGTCACCCCGCCAGAAGATGGCCGAGCAGGACCCGAAGGCGCGGATTTCCAACTTCGACGAGGTTCCCTTCGGCTTCACCCCCGAGCAGGCCCGGGCCGAGGCCGCCCGCTGCCTCCAGTGCAAGAACGCCCCCTGCCGGGCGGGCTGCCCGGTCGAGATCGACATCCCCGCCTTCATCCTGAAGATCAGGGAGGGCGATTTCCCCGGCGCCCGGGAGAAGCTGTTGGAGACCAACTCGCTGCCCGCCGTCTGCGGACGGGTCTGCCCCCAGGAGGACCAGTGCGAGAAGGTCTGCGTCCTGGCCAAGAAGAGCGAGCCGGTGGCGATCGGAACCCTGGAGCGCTTCGCCGCCGACTGGAAGGATGAGGGGGAGGAGGAGGAGCCGTCCGCCCCGTCCGGGAAGAAAGCGAAAGTGGCGGTGATCGGGGCCGGGCCGGCCGGCCTGACCGCCGCCGCCGACCTGGCCCGGATGGGCTACCGGGTCACCATCTTCGAGGCCCTCCATCGGCCGGGAGGGGTCCTGGTTTACGGAATTCCAGAATTCCGGCTGCCGAAATCCATCGTCTTCGCCGAGGTGGAAAAGGTGGAGAAGATGGGGGTGAAGCTCGAGCTCGACCAGGTGGTGGGGGCGACCCTCACCCTGGAGGAACTTTTCCAATCCGGGTTCGAGGCCGTCTTCATCGGGACCGGGGCGGGCCTGCCGCGGTTTATGGGGATCCCGGGCGAGAACCTAAACGGCGTCTACTCGGCCAACGAGTACCTGACCCGGGTCAACCTGATGAAGGCCTACCTCTTCCCCGAGTACGATACCCCGGTGATCCGGGGGAAGAAGGTTTGCGTGATCGGAGGCGGGAACGTGGCGATGGACTCCGCCCGGACCGCGCTGCGGCTGGGCGCTCAGGAGGTTTCGATCGTTTACCGCCGGTCCCGGGCCGAGGCCCCGGCCCGGGTCGAGGAGGTCCATCACGCCGAGCAGGAGGGGGTGGTCTTCCGGTTCCTGACCCTGCCGCTGAAGTACATCGCCGACGGCCGGGGTTGGATCAAGGGTATGGAGTGCCAGGGGATGGAACTGGGCGAGCCCGACGAATCCGGCCGCCGCCGCCCGGTCCCGATCGAGGGTTCTCAGTTCACCATCGACTGCGACCTGGCCGTGGTGGCGATCGGCAACGACCCCAACCCCCTCCTCCCCCGGTCGCTCCCGGAGCTGAAGCTGGGGAGGAAGGGGACGATCGAGACCGACCCGGAGACCGGCGCGACCTCGATCCCCGGGGTCTTCGCCGGGGGCGACATCGCCACCGGGGCCGCCACCGTGATCGAGGCGATGGGCGCGGGGAAGAAGGCCGCCCGCGGGATCGACCGCTTTCTCTCCGCCCGGAGAAGCAAAACCGGAACTCCCGCGGGATAACCGGAGATCCGGGCCCGTCGGCGCCGGGAAGACGAACGCCTGTGTTCGGATGAAAACCGCAACTCTGACCGGATTGGCCCTCTGTTTCCTGGCCTTCCCCGCGGCCCGGCCCGCGGCCGAGGACCGCGCCGGGCGGTATCTGTACCGGGACAACCGGAACCTGGTCCGCCTGGTCGAGGACGCCGCCGCGGAGATCGAGCGGCGGGGCGCGGCGGCCTTCGCGGAGTTCTCCGACCCCTCCTCCCGCTGGCTGACCGACCGGCATTACCTCTTTGTTTACGATGTCGGCGGCGTCTGCGTCTTCCATCCGATCGAGGCGGAACTGGTCGGCCGGGACCTGAGCGAGTTTCGCGACGTGCAGCGCCGGCCGGTCATCGAGATGATCCGGGAAGTCGGCCGGGACGAGGAACCGGACGCCTCGGGATGGGTCTTTTACCTCTGGGAAGGACCCTGGCATTCCTATCCCCAGTGGAAGGGATCCTACATCAGAAAGGCCGTCGACCCTGACGGCCGGGTTCTCCTGGTGGGGAGCGGGATTTACGGGATCAAGATCGAGAAGGAGTTCATCCGGGAGAATGTCGACCGGGCGGCCCGGATGATCGTCGAACGCGGTCCGGAAGCCGCCTTTCGGGAATTGGGAGACCGGTCGTCCCCTTTCCATATCCTGGATTCCTATATCTACGTCCAGGACGAAGAGGGCAACCTCCTGGTTGATCCGATGTTCCCCGGACTGGAAGAGAAACGCAACACCGCCGGTCACCTCGATTACACCGGCCGGAGCATCTTTCTGGAGGGGAAAGAGTCTCTGGCGGAAAAGGAGAGCGGTTGGATTATGTACCTCGCCCCCCGGACCCCATCCGGCCGGCCGGTCCGGCACCTCAGTTATCTCCGGAAGGTGAAGTCCGGCGGCAAGACCTTTTACGTCGGGGCCGGTTTTGTCCCCCCGGAACCGATCTGGATGAAGAAGTAGGAGCGGACGATGAACCGGAAACCCCCGGACCTGATCTACGGCGTCGACGATCGTCCGCCGTTTCCGGCCCTGCTCGTCCTTGGCATCCAGCACGTCTTCCTGATGTCCAGCACCCTGGTCCTGCCGATCGTCCTCGTCTCCCAGGTCGGCGGCAGCTTCGCCGAGGTCCGCTCGGTGGTCGCCCTGACGATGATCGCCTGCGGTATCGGGACCATCCTGCAGTCGTTGCGATTCCGGTATTTCGGGTCCGGCTTCCTCTGTCCCAACCTCTGCGGTCCCAACTTCTTCCTGGTCTCGATGGAGGCGGCCTGGCTGGGGGGATTGCCCCTGATGCGGGGGATGACGATCGTCGCCGGGCTGGCCGAGGCGGTTTTCTCCCGCTTCGTCCGCCGGATCAGGATGCTTTTCCCGCCCGAGATCACCGGCCTGGTGGTGCTGATGGTGGCCGAGGGACTGGTCGTCCTCGGGGTCTCGAAGTTTCTCGGGATCGACTACGAGGGGGAGCCGATTCGCTGGCGAGGTGTCGTCATCGGGTCAACCACTTTGCTGATAATGATCCTGGTCAACGTCAGGGGGAGGGGCAGGCTGCTGCTCTACAGCGTCCTGATCGGGCTGATCTCGGGTTACCTCCTCTCTTATCTCCTGGGGGAAATGGCGGCCGACCGCCTCCAAGAAGTCTATCGCTCGCCCTGGATCCTGCAGCCGTTCTCCGGGATCGCCTTCGCCTTCTCCTTCCGCTGGTCCCTGGTCCCGGTCTTCGTCATCGTCTCGATCACCGGGGCGCTGAAGTCGTTCGGGAACCTGATTATGTGCGAGAAGGTCAACGACGTTGACTGGCGGGAACCGGATATGGGGCGGGTCGCCAACGGACTGCTGGCCGACGCGGCCTGCGTCACCGTCTCCGGTCTCCTGGGAGGGGTGGCCTCGGACACCTCCGCCAGCAACGTCTCCCTGAGCAAGGCCTCCGGGGCGACCAGCCGGACGATCGCCTGGTCGGCCGGGGGTTTGTTCATCATCCTCGGCTTTTCCCCCAAGATCTCCGGTCTTCTTTCCCTGATGCCCGCTCCGGTGATGGGGGCCATCCTGATCTACGTTACCGCCTTTATGATCGTGGCCGGCATCCAGATCATCCTCGGATCCGGGATCGACACCCGGAAGACCTTCGTGATCGGGATCCCGCTGATCTTCGGGCTGAGCCTGGATATGATGCCTTCGATGTTCGCCGGGGTCCCCCATTTTCTCCGTCCGGTCTTCGACTGTTCGCTCACCCTGTCCACCGTTCTGGCGGTAATCCTCAACCAGGTCTTCCGGCCCGTAAAATCCCCGGTCCCGCCCGGAGGAATCGGGCGGTGAAAAATCCGCGGCCAATCCGCTGTGTTCTTATCTCGATATTGATATTTTTCCCGTTCTCTCCGTCGGCCCGGTCCGGGCGGCTGGAAGATATCGAGAGGGGGGTGAAGAGCTCTTCCTCCGCCCGTCCCGACTCCTCCGATGAGGATTTCGACGCCTCTTTCCTTCTCGCCCCATTCCTCCGGGCCCGGAGTTACTATCCGTATCCCTACTACCACGCCGAGCCGGATATCGATTTCTCGGGGGAGGGGGTTCCGGCAAAGAAAAACTTCTCGCTCTCCGGAGGGGCGCACTGGTTCTACGACACCGGGGGGGGCCTGGAGGGATACCGGGGGGAACTCCTCTTCGGCACCCCGCTCGGTAAGCTCGGGGGAGACTTCACCCGCTTCCGGGAGGACCTTGATCCGGGCCGCGACTACCTGAACCTCTACTATCTCGACTATCGGCTGGGGTTCGACCTCCCGGGATGCACCTTCGAGGTCGGGGGCGGCTACTCGGGTCTTAGCCGCGACCGGGATTACGGCGGAGCCGGCGCCGTCCTGGCCGTCGAGGCCTGGCCCGTAAAGCCCCTGGGTATCGATCTGACCCTGCGGTATTCCAGCATTAACCACAGCGGGGTCGGGGATTACCGGATCGGCGTCAGCCTGGTTTATCGCTGGGGCGGTGTCCGGGCCGGTTACCGCTACCTGCACTTTGAGGACGGTCCGGATATCAGGGGTCCGGAATGCGGGCTCAAGTTCTGGTTTTGAGTCTCAGCCGACGGCAGACACACCATCCCGCCGGCTACCTGGTCACCGGAATATCCCCGACGGCGCCGAAATAAAACCGGCTCGTCCCCCGGATCGCCCAGAGGCCGGATTCGGGGCGGAAGATCCCGATCCGGTCCGTGCCGTCGCCGAGGTATCCGCCGGGGACGGGGTGGTCGGAGGCGGTTCCAAAGTACGCCCTGGTCACGCCGCGGGCCGCCCAGAGCCCGCCGGCCGGCCGGAAGATCGCCGGGGACCATTCGCCCCCGCCCCCGTAGTCCCCGGGAACCGGGGTGTCGTCCGCGTTTCCGAAATATATCCGGGTCCGGCCCCGGACCGCCCAGAGCCCCGAGGAGGGGCGGAAGAGGGCGATCCGGGCCTCCGGTCCGCGGTCGTAGCGGCCGGGAACCGGGACGTCTCCGCTCTTCCCGTAGTAAATCCGGGTCAATCCGCGGACCGCCCAGAGCCCCGAGGAATCCCTGTAGACGGCGATGCCTTCGGTCCCGTTGCCGTCGTAGTCTCCGGGAACGGGACTGTCCCCAAGATTGCCGAAGTAGACCCGGAAGCTCCCCCGGACCGCCCAGAGCCCGGATGATTCCCGGAAGACGGCGATCTCGGCGGTCCCGTTTCCTGAGTAGTCGGCGGGGACGGGCCGGTCTTCCGAACTTACGAAGTAGACCCGGGTAATTCCGCGGACCGCCCAGAGGCCGCTGGCGGGGCGATAGATCGCCGGGTCGGAAAAGCCGTCCCCGTTGAAGTCACAGACCGCCGGAGGCGGCGTGGGGGAGGGCATAGGTGGGCTGGGAGAAAAGGTCGGCTGCCGGGTCGGGGTGGGGACGGGGGGTGAGGGAGTCGCCGTAGCAGGCGGATACGGCGGTTCTCCCCCCGTGGGAGATATTATAGACGACCCCGCCGTCGAACGAGGAACCGGCCAGATAGGTCGAGAGACGCTGGGAGGGCCCGGTACAGATATAATCGGGGTTGAAGTAAGCGGTGTCAAAAACCCTGATGCTCTCGTCTTCGACCAGGCCCGCGTTGTATGACTGGAGAAGGGCGGTATCACCCTCAACGGCGAACATCCCGGCGACCAGGGTCAGATCCCGGGCGAATCCGGCCGATTCATATTCGAGCGCCCGCCCCAGGCCGGCCTCCAGGTCGCCCGGGTCGGTCACGGGGATCCGGGAGACCAGGAAGACGGGGGAGCTGAAGTCGAGGTCGGGGATGTCGACGACGCCGTCGCCCCCGTCGAGCGAATCCTGGCCGATAAACCCGTAGGGGCTGTCAGTGGCCACCGTGGCGGTAGCGGTGTCCAGTTCGTACCTCGGTATCCGGGGGTAATCGGCGCCGGCCGCCTCTTCGGATCGGGAAAAGATCTGAAGGTATCTCCCCCCGTCGGCGCGGTCGGTAAAGTGGGCGCGGAGGTAGAGCCGGATCTCCTCGGCGGAGAGTTTGTAGCCGCCGGTCTGTCCGTGCCACTCGGCGATCTCGCGGAGGGCGACGGGGGAGATGGAATAGCCGGCTGCCTCCCGGGCGGTCAGCCAGTCGGCGGCCTCGATCAGCAGTTCGGCCTCCTCGCTCTCCGTCGAGGCCGGGAGGAGGAGAACAACGTCCGCGTCATCCAGTCCCTGTCCCCGCAGCGCCGGTGGACGGGCGACCGTCAGGATCGCCAGGGCCAAGAAGAATGTTTTTACGCCTTAATCCCGATAGTATGCTGGACGGATGATCCGGAAACGCCCGGCGAAACACCTGAGAAAATTATTATAACCTATTATCAGTCAATCGTCAAGAAAGCACTCTGTTGAGCCCTGAGCATACTGTAGCCTATTCCGGAGACAAAAAAGCCGGGGAGGGCGGATACCCTTCCCGGCACTGACGACCCTGACGGATGTCTCAGTGCGTGGCTGATCTGGGATTTTATGCGGATACATTTCCAGATGGCCAGTAACGGGCATCGGAAAATATGCCCGGCTTCCTGATGTTTACCTCGAAGAGGTTATCCGGCGCCCGGTTCATCGCCGCCCGATAGTTTTGCCTGCCATAAGCCGGGCGCAGGGACGTTACGCTGTCAATGACCAGGGGTCGGAGGCGAGCAGTTCGCGGGCATTCCAGACTGTTAACTTGGAGGTTTGGAACGTTTGGCGGGTGTTGCAGACGAAATGTCCCCGGTCGCATTTCAGCAGCGCCATCACCCGTTTCATCTTCTCGGTGTCCTCTCTTCCGATCGAGCTGGCCAGTTTGATTTCGATCGGGATCTGTTCCATCCCCCGGACCAGCAGAAGATCGCATTCCAGGCCCGAACTGGTCCGGAAAAAATAGGGGGAGGTTTCCGGCCGGGCCAGTTTCTCCCGGTTGATTATTTCTTCCAGGATGAATCCTTCCCAGCTCGCGCCGGCCTTGGGGTGGCTGAGGATGTCGGAGCCCGGCGTTATTCCCAGCCAGTAGTGGAGCAGGCCGCTGTCCCGCCAGTAGATTTTGGGGCGCTTGACCAAACGCTTGCCGATATTGGCGAACCAGGGAGGGAGGAAGCGGACCAGGAAGGCCTGCTCGAGGATGTCCGCGTAACGCTGGGCGGTGTGATAGGACACACCCAGGGAGCCGGCCATCTCCGAAGCGTTCCAGATGTTGCCGTGACTGTGCGAGATCATACCGCAGAGACGGCGGAGCAGGGAGGTGTTGACATCAACCCCGAAGCTGGCGAGGTCCCTTTCGATAAAAGTCCGGGTATAACCTTCCATCCAGCCGTGCCACGCCTTCGAGGAAGCCGCCAGGATCGCGTCGGGGAAGCCGCCCCGGTGCCACCGGCGCGAAAAACCGACCCTGGCGTGTGAAGCGTAAATCTCCCGCCAGGTGAGGGGAGCGATTTCCAGAAAACCGATCCTTCCGGCCAGACTCTCGGAGAGCCCCCTGACCAGATTCGGGGAGGCCGATCCCAGGATGAGAAACCTCCCCGTTCTTTTTCTCTCCTCGTCGATGACCGCCCGCAGGATGGGGAATAACTCTGGCATAGCCTGGGCCTCGTCGAGGATGGTGGGAGCGGGAGCTTCCCTCAACGCGGTCTCCGGATCGATCTCCATCCGCCGCCGGTCGGAGGGGAGTTCCAGGTCCCAGTAGGCGGCTCCGGGCAGGGCCATCCGGGCAAGAGTGGTCTTGCCCGCCTGGCGGGGTCCGAGGATACAGACCGCCGGAAATCGGCGGAGCAGTTGGGCGACCTCCTTGGCTATGGCACGGGGTATAAGCATAAATGCAATATAGAAGACAAACTTCTATATTGCAAGAAGAATATTTGGTGCAACTTGTTCACCCTCCGGCCCCGGCAATCGAATGCCCTGAACTTAAAAAGGCGAATCACAATCCTGACGGAGAAAAAGCCGGGGGAGGCATAACCTCCCCCGGCTTCAACGACCCTGACGGATGTCTCAGTGCGTGGCTGATCTGGGATTTCGTCCGGATCTGCTTCCGGACGGTGAAGGACGGCCACCGGGAGATTCTCCGGACTTCAGGACAGCAAGCTTGAATTTCAGCGCAGCAACTAACCCTGTCCTCTATAAGGATGGGAAAACGCCGCGAGTTAACTCCGGCCGGGTTTTGATTGCCGGAAAAGACCGTATCGGAGTTGTCGGTAAAGGTTGGCCCGCTCTATCGCCCTGTGGAATAGTCAGTACGTTCAGACTGATGATCACGCTTTTCCACCGCCCCGGCGGCCTTGAGGCGGGAGACGATATCTTCGTGCCCTTGCTTCTTGGCTACTCCGAGAGCCGTCTCGACTCTTTCTTCTCCCATAACTCTGTTTATTGATCTCAGATTAACATCAGCGCCGGCTTCCAGCAATATCTCCACGATCTCCTGATGACCTCTGAAACAGGCGACTCTTAATGCTTCCCCACTGTTAATATTAACATCGGCTCCCGCCGCTACTAGAGTTTTTACAACGTCGATATAATTATCCCAAATGGCCATTTTTAAGGGAGAAAATCTTGGTGGGAGATCGACATCCGCCCCGCTCTCTATCAGCAGTTGAACTATATCGTTATATCCATTGTTGGCGGCTATTTTTATCGGAGTCCATCTCGCCCTATTCTGTTGGTTTATATCGATACCCAAATCAATGAACAGTTTAACCGTATCGTAATGCCCTCCCTCTACCGCGTACATAAATGCATTATTTTGATCATAGCTTAGATCATCTGGACCAGCGCCATCTACGGCTTTGATATCGGCCCCCGCTTCCAGCAGCATCACAACCAGCTCATTATGACCTTTCTCTGCCGCTATCATTAAAACAGTTTGACCGTCAATAACGGTTACCGGCTGATTTATGTCGGCGCCCGCCGCGATTAACAACATCATCTTTTCGGTGTCGCCCTTTAAGGCCGCTTTCCTCAATTTTGATTCGGAGATTAGTATCGGAGTTCCGGAAGCCTCATTATGCCGGCCTGGCCATTCCCCCCCATTGTTGGCGCCCGGTAATTTCCCCGCTTCCCCGGATGAAACTGTCACCGGGATAGTGAAGAGCGGTACGGTCAACATTAAGGCGGTGGCCGAACTTCTGATTATCGTATCCATTATTTTCATCTTCTCACCCCCGTTATCCTTCAAGACATAAACGCCTGATCACGTTCCGCAGGCCGACCCGATCCTGGCGGTCGATATCTTCGCCCGCCGCAACCGGATCGGCAAAAATATGCTCATTGCCTGTTAATACGGTGTGACAACGCGAGTAGTTCAGTCCAGACCCGGTCCAGGTCGAATCGTTCGAAATCGCGGGCGCGGAGGACCGGTTTCAGGTCGGTTCCGATCTGGCGCTCGATCGCGGCGAGTTTCTGCTCGGTCAGTTCCCCGGGTCCGGTTCCCGTCACGGCGAGTTTCCGTCCGGCCAGGACGATGAAATCGGGATCGGAGAGGTCCAGGCGCCCGGTCCGCAGGGCGTAGTCAAGGTCGAAGAAGTCGCGGATCGCGGGTTCTCTCCGGCCGAGCGCGGCTCGGACCTTCTCCGCCCAGAGTTCTTCCTCATCCATAACCCGGACCGTGAACCGGGGAAGGGCCGTCCGTCCGGTCAGGGGGTTAACCAGGAGAGTGCCCGCCGGTTCAGGCCGGGGCGCTATCATGGCCGGTTCGCGCAGGCCGATCTCCACCCTGATCCGTGCCGTCGTCCCGTCGAGCCGTGAACGGTATCCCAGGGTCTGGATGTACTGTCTCGACAGGTTCGCCCCGCGGAGGGGTTCAAGAACTGAAACTTGGGGCAAGCGGGCGGATATGCCGGCGCAGATAGCCCGGATGGGCTCGATCAGCCGGCGGCGTGCCGCCCGGGACGAGCTTGATTCCACCGGGATGGAGAAGTCAAGGTCTTCGCTGAGACGATAGAAGCCCGTGTAGACTTTGCTCAGGCAGGTTCCGCCCTTGAAGAGGAGATGATCGGGCGCCGCCGCCGCCAGGGCCGCCAGGACCAGCGAGCAGAAGAAGTCCTTCTCGATCAGGGCGGCGGCGAAGCCGTGATCGCGAGCGGTCCGCTCCAGGGCTTGCCGGAACAGTTCCTCGTCTCCCAGCCATTCCGTCGCCGCGCGGAGAAAGTCCTCACTCATTGTCGATAATCCCCCAATCGGCATTGACGGAGCCGCGGGTCGGTCGGGAGGGGACGAGTGGGATGATCGATTTCTTGCTCCGCAACTTCCCACCCAGCCGGCGACGGAATGAATCCGAGAGGCCGGTTTGTTCCAGGATGTAGCCGATCCGCCGGATCGCCCCCTGGTTGCCGTAACGCCCGGCCGCGTCGGCGATGCGGTCAGCCATACCGGGGTCTTCACTCACCGTGTTGCGGATCCAGTCGAGCGCTTCCGGGAGAGTTCCGAACCGGGACCAGTCCACCACCGCGTCGACGAGCGCCCGGGCCCTGGTGGGCATCAAGCTTTTCTCGCCGTCGGGGGTCTTCTCCGGCTCCGTCCCACCCAGCCGGCGGTCCGCCACCTTGATGAAGGTGAACTCCCGTCCGGCGATGGTCCGGGGGCCGTAAATCCGGTTGTTGTAAACGGAGATCCGGGCGGGGACCTGTTCGGTGAAGCCGTAGCGATTGAAGACCGGCCAGCCGCAGAACTGGCAGCGGCCGTCGTCGCAGGCCCGCATCAGTTCCCGGAGGATGACCGCCTCGCCGGGGTTCCAGACCCCGCCCAGCGGCAGTTGCGGGGGTACCAGGTAGACCCCGCGTTTCAGGCGGACGATGGTTCCCCCCCGGGCCAGCCGGGAGAGGATCTTGCGCTCCTGGTCGGCGGTCAGTTCCAGGACCTCGCGCAGCTGGCCGAAGCGGACGGGGGAGAGCTTCTTCAACTGGGCATAGGAAAGGAACCTCTGTTCCAGCGGGCCCAGCCTCGACTTGGCCGGTTGTTTTGTCCCTGTATTCATAAATACCTCCAGAGGGTATTATCATATACAGGGATAAATATGTCAAGCATCCCCAATCCCGGATTCCGAGACCACCCATTCAACCTTCGGGAATTCAATTTATCGGCTATTACCGACCGCAAAAGCGAAACGGACATCCCGGGCGCGAAGACTTCCGCGCTCCGGGATGTCCGTCCACGACCCCGACGAATGTCTCAGTGCGTGGCTGATCTGGGATTTCGTCCAGATTCGCTTTCATACGGTGAGAAACGGGCACCGAAGAATAATCTTGGGCTCAAAAGTGTCAGGCTGACGCCCAGGGACCGGGGGCTTTCCATATCTTCTTCGGGTTGGATTTAAGATCTAAATCCTCCAGGACTGGATCCAGAAATTCCTTTATACCTCCGACAACCCCGGCGAATGAGCGGGGGGCGTTTTCCAGGCGGCTTTTTCGAACAAAGCTGCGCCATTGGATTTCCTTGGTCGCGTCTTCGATTAAAGCCTTGATCAAATGATCCATCGTCTCCGGGAGTTTGGTCCCCCGCCGTTTGAAAGTCCGTTGAATGGCTCCGGCCAGTATCCGGCCCTGGAAGTCAAACTGCCGGGCCAGGAGCCAGATGTCATAAAAATCTTTCATCCGGCTGTTGATCTCTCCCCGCTTGACCATAATCTCGAACTTTTCGGCGATTAGGTTTTCCCGGCTGTACCCGGAGAGCCGCGGCGCGGGGAAATCCAACAGCGTGGGATAAATTATCTTCCGGCCGGAGGATCCGATGGCGTCACCAAAACCGACGTCGATCCGGATGGTCAACCTTGCCTGTCCCAGGCGGCCTTGGAATCTGATCCTGACGCCCGGGTAGTCGGCATCGTCCGATATTCTCTCTCCCCGCATACCGTCCGGATCGAAAACAATGCCGTCGGGTTCCACTGCCTGAAGGCATATATTCCTGATCACGGCCATCACGGCGTCGATGCTGTTTTCAATCTGTCCCAGGAGATCGATATCCCTGGTGGGACGAGAAAGCGGCGACCTCCACGCGACCAGCATCAGAGCGCCTTTCAGGAGGAAGTCTTTCGAATGGGGAGATACGGAGAGACGATAGAGGAAACGCTCAATCGCGTAGTACTGGAGCAGCTCGCCGAACGGACGACCGCTCTCTCTGGCCCGGTTGAGCAATCTTTGATGGACCGAGGCGGCAATGTCCCTGAGCGGTCGGGCGGTCATACCAGCGCCTCCAGGTATGGGCGCATTATGTTGTACACCCGGCACACCCGAGCGAATTGCAGGAGTTCATCCATCTTGGCCCGGCGGCGCCTGCGGTACAGTTTGAGGGCTTCCACGGCGGTATCAAGGCCGATCTTGTTGCGGTACTTGAAGCAATCGGCCACCGTTTTTTCCGGGCCGTACACCCTTATGGTCACCTTATCCACCCGGTACAGTTCGACCCCAGCGCGGAATGCCTTGGGCGAAAAGCGGACCACCCGGACAGGTGGATAATCGATTTTCGGTATCCGCGACCTGCGCTCGACGGCGATATAAATCTGGTGGGGGATTTGTGTGGTGAGCCCGTGAAAGGCCAGTGCGGAGATCAGGCAGATAACGCTTTCGGGCGCCCGGATGGAGACCGATACCAGGTCAGGATCACTCAGCGGCGGGAGATCGGCCAGACGGTATACTCCCCGGCTAAGTCTTTCGACCATCCCGGCTTCCCGCATCTCGTAAAGTGTTCGGGGATGAATCCCGGCCCGGATAGCCTGCCCGGTCCTCATTATCCCGCCGGCTCTTTGGAAGATGGCCCGAGGTTGTTGAAATCTGTCTTTCTTCACTTTCATACTCTTGACCCAATGTTAATATCGTTGCCAATAATTATTATTTGGCGACGATATTATCCACATCTCCATAGTTGGTCAAGCAGTAAATTCAAGCGCTGTCCCTTGAGCATTTGTCGGAATGTCGAACCGACTCCGAAGCTAACAGGAAGTGCTGGAAAAAGAAGGCCGGGGGAGGAATAAATCCTCCCCCGGCCAAAACGAGCCTGACGGATGTCTCAGTGCGTGGCTGATCTGGGATTTTATAGGGATCTGCTTCCGGACGGTGCGGAACGGGCATAAAGAAATACGTGTAACATAGCAAAAGAAGGTGAAATTACTAAAACTTAACCACACGACTAAGGAAATTCTTTGCCTTAAGACTCTTTTGCCAAACTGGTCTTGTGAGCAAGAACAGATCTTTGATTAGCGACCAGGAAGAAATATATTGAATTTCAAGCTTTTCAAATTCTTCAACTCCCGATTTCCCTACTATCATTGAATTTTCCTGTTGTATTTGGATAATTCCGGGTTTGATTTCAATTCTTGTCATTTCTTTGTGAGATATTTCAAATATCGGCCTCTCAGGTCTATTACCAATTAGGCTCATACTTCCACTTAATACATTAAGTAGCTGAGGCATATCATCCAATCTGAACCTACGCAGAAACCGACCAATCTTTGAAACCCTACGATCATCTGTTTGGCATAACATAGGGCTGGCATATAGAGTAGAACTCTGAAGCAAAGTGTGGAATTTTAGAAGATGGAACTTTTTACCAAATCGGCTTATACATTCTCGTCGAATAAGAACAGGACCTCTTGTTTCTATTTTAATAATTATCGAGATAATTAGAAATAGCGGAGCAAACGCAAGCAAAGCCAAACTAGAAATAAAAATATCGAATATCCGTTTTGCAAGAAAATTAAATGCAATAGATTGATTCAAGACAGATTGCGGCAATTGTTGAGAAAGTTGTGGATAAAGATAGGCATTAACAATCGGGCCTTTGATGAATGACAACCAGCCAGCACACTCGGCAAACCATATTATAGATTTTTCTAATTTATTTTGTGCCTTTGTATTCATATCAAATACCAAATATCACTATTGCATGTTTGGAGGGATAGATATGTTAGGGTATTTATTGAAATTCCTAATGGCGATTTGCCTAACCAACTTAACAACAGCAGAAAATGGGAATCCATAACATATCAAGCCTAATAATGAGTAGAAAGCGTACCAATATTGAGAAAGCTTAATATTTGCTAAAATATTTCCTATGAATAGCGGAGTAATAAGAAGAAGTAGTATCGCACTGAACGGAACAAAAAGCAGTAAATCCAGAAAAACATCTCTTCTAAGACCCCTCATTATCATGAGCTGTTCATTATGGGTACGCTGTATCTTCCTTTTTATAATTACTTTAATGTCTTGCGACTTTGCCACAATGAAGAATAGCTCGGCAACAACTAAAGTGACTAATTCTGGTTGTGATTTCAAACCATCTTTCAAGGCTAAAAAGATATCCATAAGTCTATCTCCAACCACTTGTTTAGCTTAGTACATGGCATCTGGCATTCAAAACTTCATTTGTAGATTGTTGTATCCGGATCCTGCATTTAATTAGTATTTTCGTGAACAGATAATAATCGCTCATATTGAGTGTTCATCTTACTTGACTTCAATTGAGAAGTCCTTTTCTGGATAGCCGAATAAGCCAATCATATCCGAGCACATTTTGGCGATGGAATTTGCACTGAGATTTACTTCGGCATAAATATCTGTGCCCGGTATTTGCTCACCCCTGAAAAGATCCCGGGGATCTTTAGAGAAATAAGCTCGCCTTCTTCCCCGCAGCCGGAGCACCTGAGAAAACTGTGGGCCATGAATTTCGTGCAGGACACTGCCAACCTTCAAGAGTAAATCCTTCCAATTCCTAACCTGGTATGCCCTTCCCCTGAGTTGAAAGGATGAAGGTGATCTATGGCTGTAATTGCCAACTGGCCGATGGCGAGCTCTTTGGGTAGGGGCAATCTGAGGCTGCTGTGGCCGAATCTGGACTTCAGCAGCCTCGGATCTTGATTTGAAGAGGATGAACTCTTCTACGGTGGGATTGTCTGGCCTATATCCGCAGATTTTCTCGGTGGTTTCCGCCAGCAAATCTACAAGTGACTCATCTGGCTCGGTGAGCAATTTATCCCAGGCTCTCGGAAGAGTGTTTTTAATTGAAGAAGATTTCTGCCTGCTTTTATGAACGGTTTTCGCGTTATCCAAAGATTTTCCAGTAGATACGCTATCTTTAGAGAGGAAATCAATGAATTTTGATGCCATATCCTCGGCATTTTGGTCATAGATTTCTATCGTATAGAATCTTCGATTTTCCCAGTTGCCCTCAAGGAGCGGAAGGTAAAGCCACCACGTGATCCCATTTGTCAGCACGGCGATGGGTACGCCTTCTTGGAAAGAATAATTCAAAAGCTGCTGCTGGTGTCTTTCCAAATCCTCGCCCGCTCGCTTAACTTCCATAAAAACCTTATTGTCCCCGTTTATCTTCAGAGCGTAATCAACTCTTGTTTCACCAACAGTATACTCAGGATGTATCTCGTCAATTCTATATGTATTCCAGCCGAGGATTGATAATAATCTTAGAATAATAGCTTGCTTAGTGGCGGCTTCATCGAATGAAATTAATCTTTTATCGGCTTGCAGTTCTTGGATGAATTGAAGCAAATTATCTTTCATGAATAAGCCTCTCCATATATTCATTCATAATACAGGAATAGTCTTAAGTATATGATGAACTTGGCCATCTTTTTTAACCGCACGATCAAGATAAAATTCTCCCCCCGGACATATTTCTCCAACAATTCGGCTGAAAGAAGTGATTTCTGGTATACGTTGTATTTCTGAAGCCAATTTTTCCAATTTAAGTTTAGCTATGTCGTGAGCTTCAATTTCTTGGGATACAACCAATACAACTAAAATTGGGATACTTTCAATCATGATATTAAGATGAAGGTGAATTATTGTATCCCCCTCTCCCGTATCCTTGCGCCGGAGATTTTTTAGTGCATTATATATATTTGCCCCAGCGGCATTTAAAAAACCATCGACAATTTTAAGCAAAGCCCCAACAACAATGATAATTATAGCAGTTACGAAAATGCCTGCCTTCTCAACCCTTTCCGTGACGTCTACTGTAGTCCCATTAGGGATTATTCTTTCAATTGTTTCTGCGGCTTTGTGAACGTCAAATTGTATGGGATTCAGTAAGATATTAACTATCGGCTCTCCTCTGCCGCAACGTAGTGTATTACGTGTATAGGCAATGCTGAAACCTCCCATTTTACTAAAAGTATATTCATCCAATATCTCAATATCCATTTGTATTGCTAATTCACCGTCAGGCAGGTCAACAAGCTGCTTATTGAATCCTTTTGAAAATGGCTTCCCCGAGAAATCATGATGGCTGGTTCCTATATATTCATCAGGTATTTGTAAGAATAGCTCGCGTAGTTGTTCCCTTGGGATTTTGTCGCCAGATGAATCAGTATGTGTGGAAGCGATAGTTTGCCCTCTTATTATTCTACCCATGGCTTTAACCCTCCTACAAATATTTAAGTACGGCGTTGAGATCTTTTATATCAATGCCGCTTAAATTGAATCCATAGTATTGTTCCATCCATGGTTTAAGTGCCGTTACATACTTTATTTGCAATTTTAAAAATCCTGGTGGTAAATTCTTAAAATGCTGGATAAATATCAATGTAAAAAGAGGCAGTCTCATTACCAGTTCCTCAATAGTAGATTTTAAAATTCTGTCATTGAAAAACGGCCCAATTATCACCATTCCGTCTGGTGCGAGTAGTTGGAATCCTGTATAAGTTGGGTGAGTGGCAGCTTCGCAAAACAACCTATATATTTTTTCGCGTTTTCTTTGTCTGGCACCATCTCGACCATCTAATGCTCTTCTGATCACTACTGGCCGAAACTTATCAATACGCTCTTCGTTATTACTATTCTTCCACTCAGAAATTTTTGATGGTTCAAGGGAGAAGTAATCTAATAAAAACCCGGTTTCCAAAATGTCTCGCTGAATATATGCTGAGCCTTGATAATAGCCGGCCAAAAGAAGTTTTAATGATATAACTATTGAATTGAATAATCTTATTCCAAGCAATTGTATGGTTTCTTCATCTTCAGTTTGATTCTCGTATTTAACAGATAGATGAAACAAGATATCCAATGAATCATGAACAATATCCAGATGCTCTTTGAGGTCGGACTCTGCATTTATATAGAGTTTAGACTCAGTACAAATACGCTCCTCTTCTTTACTTAAGGATTCTAGATTATCAGGAAGCCAAGGCAAGATCAAACTCATATTGTTCTCTTTTTCGGGCATCTCCATATATCAACTCAAATTAATTAATCCACTTGAATTTAAGGTGCAATATTTTAGATGAATACAGTCAAATGAATCATGATTGATCAAGACACGTGGTTTAGCAATTGATCTATGGAAAAAGAATAGAATATTCTTAGTCTTTCCACTGAAAGGAGTAAGCTTGTTCAATATAAAGGATAAATTATTTGCAAGGATTGTATTAGCCTGAGGAACTGGTTTGCCAGAAAAATGTTTTGTAAATTCACCTCGTATTGACTCTGAAAATTCACGCCAATCATTAGATTTTACCTTCCTCCATTCTTGAAAGTACCATGAGAATACTATATGGCGTCGGATTTGAACGTCACTCAACTTGACAATATACTCCGGCAAATTCTTTAGACCATCCCACTTGCTTTCTATTAAGTAAGTATATTTATGAGTCCCGATAATAGCATCAAATTCTCCAAATTCTGAACTTCTATTCCCTCCTTTTCTTCCGAAACTCGGCCTATAAAAAACTACGCAATCCGATTTAGCAGTATTGTCCCGGAGTTTTGCAAGTATTTGGTCAAGTTTATTCGATAAAGCCCAAAGCGTCAGGCTATCCTCAGCATAGCCGATTATCTTCATTTCTTCGTGCCCCTACAAAGCCCTATAATTTTATGCTCAGGGTGGGTTTTGAGTATTTTCTTGTCGTAGGTTACGAAGTCGGGATGGATAGAAAGGCGGTAATTCTTGGAGCCATCGGACTCAATGAATTTCTGGCCGTCTCCTTGGTGGAGGCAGCCTTTGAGGGCGGTGCGGAGGTTACTGTATGGCTGGCGGTGCTCATAGTCGTTGATGTAGCCACCGTCTATGAGGTCGGAGACGGAAACCCAACCTCCTTTTCCATTTTTCAATTCTACCACAAAGCGCATTAGTAGGGCGAATAATGTATCTCCCAGCTTGATTTCGTGACCATTTAGGAGAATCAAGTTTTGCTTCTTCATTGGGGAGATACCGGGGATGTGGAGGCGATCCTCGCATTTATAGCCGTGGAGCTCGTAATCTTCCCTCTGCTGAGAGGTGAGGGCGGGGGGCGGGGCGGGGAGACCGGACGGGAGGCGTTTTTTCAGAGCGGCGAGGTAGGAAAACTTGAAATTGCGCTGGCCGAAGACGGCTGGGAGGGTGACGGGGAAGAGGGAGGCGGCGCGGAGTTTGGAGTAGATGGGCTCCCGGGAGAGGTTGAGGGTGGGGGTGACGACGACCGCGCGGGAGTATTGGGACGGGAGGAGGGCAGCGAGGCTCAGGACGGGGGCGGCGGCGGTGCGCATATTGGCGAAGAGGGCGAGGACGAAGGCGGTGTTGATCTCGTCAATCACCCGCTCACCGAGGAAGTGGAGGCGGGGGGTGATGGAATAGTTGTCGCCGGTGAGGGCGTTGGCGTCCCTGATGGCATTGATGAGAGCAGGGAGGGAGAGGGTGTAGCGGTCGGTTTTGGCCGGCGGGAGGGGGATGGGGTCGATCTCGGAGTTTTGGGGGCAGATGGCCCAGCGCTGGCCGTCCATCTCCACCACTTCCATCGGGCAGGTCCGGGTACAGGGCAGGGTGCAGGGGTAGGTCTCGTGGTCGGGGTCGGGGCGGGCGTATTCCAGGAACCGGAGCTTTGTTAGCTTCTTGAACAGGCCCGGCGACTTCTCCCGGAGCTTTGCCTCCCGGAAGAAGCTGGTGGGGCTCTTCTCCAGTTCTGTCAGCATCCAGGCGATCAAATCAGCTTGACCCCCTGTTCCTCGAGGTAGGCGGCGATGATCTCGGCGTATTTCTTCTGGGAATGGTTGCTGGAGTCCGGCGGGGTAATCTCGAAAGAAACTTTCTTGGTCTTGCCGTCAATTTCCAGGAAGAAACGGAAGCGGGCATAGACCAGCTCGCCGGCGTCGAGGCCGAACCCGAAATCCTCCTCCTCCAGGGTCTTCCTCACGTTGTCCGAGCTGATGGAGACCACCGGCTCGGTCGCCCCCGGGAGCTGGAATTTGGCCTTGGTGAGGATTATCCGCTTGATGTCCTTGTTGCCGATCCAGTTGAAGGAGCCTTCCTGGAGGGGCTTAAGGGTGAAGACGTTGTCGCGGTCCGGGCGGGAGGCGAGCGATTCGTCCCCCATCAGGCATTTGCCGAACGATTTGATGTACTGTTCGCGGTCCTTGGGCAGGGTGGCCTTGATGGAGAGGACCCGGTTCGTCTTGTCATAGAGAAGAATGTCCTCGCTGGCCGGGCGGAAGGAGTGGAAATCCACCTTATCCCCTTCCCAGTAGGGGACGGTGCGGATGTAGCTGCCGTGCTTGATCAGGATGACGGCGACGCTGTTCTCCTCGTAGTGGGTAACGATACACTCCTTTCCCTTGGCGAGGTCGCTGAACCAGGCGCGGATTTCCTTGCGAAACTTATCCACCCGGTCCGCGCCGAGGCTGATTCTCCCCGGCATCTTATGGTGGCTGAGCTTGGAGGGGGTGTTGTAGTAGCAGTACCAGGCGAAAGCATAGTCGAAGGCCTCCGGGTGGTTGATGTATAGGTTCATCGCCAGGGTTTCCGGCGAAGTGTCGGTCTGGGGGATCGAGAAGCGCTTGTAAGCCCTGACCACTTGATTCTTCCCCTGCTTGCTGATGTCGTTGATCCGCTTGAAGTCCTCATCGAGCACACCGACGGCCTGGACGTTTTCGGGGTAGGACAGGAACTCGTCGATATGCTCCTGCAGCATCACATAGTGCTGGGGCATCCGGGCGCCGGGGTGGCGCTTGGCGAAGTATTCCGTCATCACGGTCTGATCGACGGACTTGACGAATTTTTCGAGGGTCATTCCCCGGTGCTTGGGCATAGCTATTCTCCCGGTTGACGGTTGAACACAGGGGGGCCCCGGATAGAGGGGTTATCGGTCGACCCGGCTGGGGATTTTAGGCACATCGGGCGCTAAAGTCAAGCAAAATCTTCCGGGCGGGCGCGGACTTGAATACCCTTGAAAACGGCTATTAGTGAGGACGCAAGTTGTTATCGGCAAGGGAAATAGAGATGGAAAACAAAAATAAACAGTGTGGGGGGATTGAGGATTACCAGTGGCTTATAGTGCTGGTTATCGAGGCCGTGGTCAGGGTGATCACGGCCCTTCTCGATAAAGACAAGCCGAAAGAGCCGGACAAGGGTCCGGCCGCCGCAACCGCAACCAACAACCAGAAGGAGCAGAGCGATGACTAAGCTGCACGGACCGATGTTCTCCCTGGACGCCCGGGGACAGCTGGGGAAGGCGATCGTCTATTCGATCTGGAAAGGGATCAACTACGCCCGGAAGTACGTGATCCCCTTCAACCCGAATACGGCCGCCCAGCAGACGATCAGGGGTTATTTCACTCTGGCCGTGGCGGCCTATCAGGCTGAGGATCAGGCGACTCGCGATGCCTGGGATGCCGCGATCAAGGGCAAGGGCAGAGCGATGACCGGGTTCAACTACTACCTCGGTCTCAACGTGAAGTACCTGATCGACAACTCGGGCACGCCGCCCACCCCGCCTTTCCTGCCGCCCAGCTAAGACTGAGCGACTCCGGTGGCTCCGGAAGATGCCCCCGCATCGCCTTATGGCGGTGCGGGGGTTTTCTTTTCTCCGGAAGGGACCTCCCCCCTACCCTCTCCGCTTCCACTCCGGTATAACTTCGGGTAATCAAGGTTTTTTTCTATCCTTAAAAGAGTTTTGAGCCGTGCCCTAATTGCATAAAGAGCTCTGGTAACTCAACTAGCTTTCGCTATTAGAGGTCTACATTTTTGCTGAGCTTTACTCCATATAGATTTGCGTTTTGGAGGTTCAATCCGCTAAGTTTTGCCCTGCGGAGATCTGCAGCTCGGAGATCCGCCCCACTGAGGTCTGTTCCTTTGATTTCAGAATTACTAAGGTTAGCTACGTTGAGGCAAGCATTACACAACTTTGCACCGCAGAGATTAGCTCCAATTAGGGAAGCACGTGTGAGATCCGCCCCACTGAGGTCTGTTCCCTGAAGTTCTGCTCTCTGAAGTTTCGCTTCCTCAAGATCTGCATCTCGGAGATTCGCCCATTGAAGTTTTGCCCTGCAAAGGATAGCATTTTTGAGTTTCGCACCCTGGAGGTTTGCCCCCCGAAGTTGTGCCCCACTAAGATTTGCGCCTACAAGTTCCGCTTCAGATAGATCAGCATTGCTGAGATCAGCCCCATAGAAATCCGCTCCGATGAGACAAGCTGTTTTGAGATTTGCTCCTTGGAGATTTGCTCTGCGAAAGTTTGTTGTTTTAGTAAACAATTCAACCACTTCAGTTTCAGTCAATATAGAACTATCTTCGCTAAATATAAATTCTTCGTCATTATCTTCCGGAAAAATTAGATACCGCTCCGTTTGTGAGTTAATCTCACTGAGGTCGGCACCATTCAGCTCTGCTCCGGTGAAGTCTGAATCCATAAGGTTCGCCGAGGAGAGTTTTGCCCCACTGAGATTTGCTCCCACAAAATTTAGTCCGCCAAGATTTGCCCCCGTTAGGTCTACTTCCTCTGCAACTGCTGCTTCCAATGCTCTTTTAAAAGACCTTGCTTTCACAGAGAACAATACCTTCCCAGAACCCTCAGTGACATATTGTAGTATTATATATTCTGTCAAAGATTTCATTGCCATGCTGGTGCTGGGAGGTTTTCGGAATAAATAAAATATACTTATTAGTTAGGTTTTTGTCAAAGACAAGCTAAGTGGATTAAAAAGATTAGGGGATGTCCAGCTAATGCCTTTACTTTGTGCCGTGGACCTACATGAGTGGAGCGCGAGGGAGAAGTAATATACATAAAAGAATCCGCCCGAAAGGCGGGACCAAGCCCCCGCAGGGGAAAGGGCCGGCGGAGCTGGACCGAGGCGCGGCGCGGGGGTTTTTGGGGGGGAGGACGCGAAGTGGAGGCGGCGGCTGGACGCGGGCCGCAGGCCCGCGCGAGGGGCGACTGAGGGAGGCGTAGTTTACATAACATTTATGTTATGTAAACCCGCAGGGCGTCGCGGAGGGGTGAGGCCAGGGCAAGTTGCGATAATGGATCC